>ENA-UOWE01001300-UOWE01001300.1-activated-sludge-metagenome-genome-assembly--contig:-NODE-1300-length-31407-cov-8.259058_pt1 | contig 31407 bp, 25 predicted proteins | sample MGYA00249841_ERZ761562 | MGnify/ENA primary metagenome ERZ761562 (study PRJEB28883, sample SAMN05720200) | activated sludge metagenome | isolation source: Anaerobic digester | place: Japan...
GACGTGCGCACCCTGCTCGCCAAATTCGGCCTCGGCCCGGATCACGTGAGCCGTCCGGCCGATTCGCTGTCACCGGGCGAGCGCACCCGCGCCGCGCTTGCCCTCCTGCAGGCCCGAGGCGTCAACCTCCTCGTGCTCGACGAGCCCACCAACCACCTCGACCTCCCCGCGATCGAACAGCTCGAGCAGGCGATCGACGCCTTCGACGGCACCGTCCTGCTCGTCACCCACGACCGGCGGATGCTCGAGTCGGTCCGGCTCACCCGCCGCTGGGAGGTCGACGACGGTCAGGTCCGCGAGATCAATCCCTGATCTCAGGCCTCGCCGTCGGCCGCGGGGCGCAGCACGATCCGGGTCCAGGAGCCGACGTAGATGCGGTCGTCGTCAGCCACCTCACGCTTGGACCCGACGGGGATCGGCGTGCTCGGCGGTGGCGACGTCGCGTCACCGATGAAGGTGCCATTGCTCGACGCGAGGTCCTCGATCCACCAGCGCTGACCATCGGTGGTCAGCTGGGCGTGCCGGCGGCTCACCCCGTTGTCCGCGCCGCACTCGATGTCGGGCGTGATCCCGCGACTCTGCGAGACGCGGCCGATGAGAAGCGAGGTATGCCGCAGGGGCACCACCGCGGGGAGGCCCGGCGAGGGCAGGGGGTCGGGACTCTCCTGCTGGGCGTACCACTGCGGGTCGATCCAGACCTCGGCCACCCAGGGCGGGTCGAGGGTCGGTGCGGAGTTGGACGCGTCGGAAGCGGACGGCATACGCCCGCCTGCGGACCCAGCCCCAGCGACCGCCGCGCCCGAGTCGGTTCCTCCAGCGGCAGCGTCTTCCGCTGATGCCGCCCCGCCGTCGGCGGTGGGCTCATCGCGGCGAGGCAGGGTGCCAGTGGTGTGGTCGTAGCCGCAGTTCTCACAGAAGAGAGCATCGGGCGCATTCGGCACACCACAGTTGGGGCAGGGCTCGGCGCCACCGCCAGCATCAGCTGAATCGACTGAGGCACCGGCAGCCGCTTCGCCGTTGGCGCCGGTCACGGGCTCCTGGTCGAGGTCGAGCGCACCATCGGGCGAGCCACCCTCGGTTGTCGCGGCGCCAGCGACCATCGCCTCACCACAGGTGTCGCAGTAGTCGGTGGCGGTCGACTCGTGACCAGCGGGGCACTTCACTTGCGCACCCGGGTGGTCTTGGTGGACGCGGTGTCGAGGGCCATCTCGTCGGCCTTGGCGACGGCCTTCTTGAGGCGGACGGTGCCGGCCTCGGCGTTCTCCACCTCGACCACCTTGCGCAATTTCGAAGTCGCCTCGTCATTGCCGGTCTCCGCAGCCAGTTGGACCGCGCGGCCGAGCTTGGTCGTGGCGAGTTCCTCCTGACCGGCAGCCTTGGCCGCGAGGCCTTCCTGGATGACCTGGGCGAGCTCGGTCTGCCCGGTGTAGTGGGCGACCTGGGCGTCGATGCGGGCGGTGAGGTTGGAGTCGTTGGACCATTTGGCCTTGACCAGTCCTTGCGCCTTGACCTCCTCGCCGACGACGAGTTGGACGCGTGCGGCCAGTTGTTCCTGACCCACCGCCTTGGCCGGGAGGCGCACGGACACGTGGTAGTCGCGGGACTCGTCGGACCAGGCGCCGGTGGGGTAACCACCGGTCAGGTCGTTGACGACCACCCGGCGGTCGGTGAGTTCGTCGACCGACGGCAACACCTGGCGGACGAAGTTGACCTTGGCGCCCTGAGGAGACCAGACGCGGAGCTGCGCGTCCGCGACACCGCGTGACATCGACTCGCGCATGATCGCCTGGAACTGCTCCTTCATCTGCGCGGGCTCGGGGATGATGTCGACCGTGCCGAGCAGGGCCTGTGAGATCCGCCGGATCTCCGAGACCTTCCAGTCGGTGCCGGCTCCGCGGCAGTCTGCTTGGTAATAGCCGGTCGCGCGCGCGATGGCCGCGTCGAGGACCTCTGCGGGTTCGTTGTTCTCGCCATCGGTGAGGATCAGCGCGTGCCGTTGGGTGACCTGCGGGACCGACGCGAAGAGGGTGCCGGTGAGGTCGAGCCACGTGCTGATGACCGTGCCACCGGCCGAGGTGAGGTTGCCGATCGCGCGGGAGGCCTCGGCCCGGGTGCGCGAGTCCATCTGCACCATGCCGGGGCCGGAGCGGACTGGTGGATAGGCGAGGAAGGCCGCGCCGTTGCCCGAGATGATCGCGAACCAGGTGCCGTCGACGATCTCGCCGAGCGCCGTGATGGCGGCGTGTTTGGCACCTTCCATGGTCTCACGACCCATCGAGCCCGAGGTGTCGATGACGATGATCTCGCCAGCGTCTCCCCCGCTCGTCTGCCCGGCCGTGCCAGCCCCCGAGCACGTGATGGACACGATGGCCTGGACGTCGGTCCCGCCATCGGCCAGGAACTCGTTCTGGTAGACGGATGCTGTGAACTCAGCCATGACCCTCCCTCTCCTCGTCTGCTGATCCTGCCGCATCGGGCGCTGCGATTTCGAGCCCGGCCCGATCGAGCCTGGCGAATGCGACGGTGATGTTGTCGTGGCCACCGGAGGCCTTCGCGAAGTCCACCAGGGCGAGCGCCAGGGCTTCCGGTTCGGTCGTTGCGGCGCTCGTCACCTGAGCGACGATCGCGGCGGGCTCGGAGGCATAGTTCCAGAGGCCGTCCGAGCAGAGCAGCAGCCAGCCCGGTTGGTCCACGACCAGAGCGCCCACGACCGGAACGATGTCCGGGCTGTCGCGTCCCAGCCACTTGGTGATGGCATGGGCCTGGGGCGCCGCTTCGGCTTCTGCCTTAGGCGTGCCGCCCGCGATGAGCATCTGGGCCATCGAGTCGTCGGTCGTGAGTTGCACACCCTCGGCCCCGTCGGGAAGCCAATAGGCCCGCGAATCGCCGATCACGGCATACCGGATCTGCCAGCGGGAGTCGGGAGCCGCCCCAGCAACTGGACCCACATCGGGATCAGCCGCGGCGGAAGCCCCGACGGGACCTGCGACGGGGTCCACGGTGGCGGCCACGAAGGTGCAGGACGCCGGGCTCTCCGACGACGGCGCGGTGTTGGCCATGACAGCGGTGTTCGCGGCGGCAGCGGCCGACACGAAGACCTTGATGGCCGCGCCCTCGATGCTCTCGGGCACCCCAAGGCCCTTGGGCATGGGAGCCCGCAACACATCACGGGCGGCACGAGCCCCGGCGAGCGAGGCCACGTGGGAGTCCTTGGACGAGGACACCCCGTCACAGACGACGAGCACACCGCGACCGGTCGTCGCCGTGGACGCCGGATCAGCCCAGAGCGCCATCGCGTCCTCGTTGCGCGAGTGCACGATCCCGCGGTCACACACCCCCGCCAGCCACGGCGCCGGGTGCTCGCGGAAGTGGTCGCGCTCGGTCGCCGCCTTGGTGCCGCACTGATCGCAATAGCCCTCGGCCCCGACCGTGCCACCGCACTCGGTGCAGGTCTTGGTCTGGGGAGCGCTGACCACCACGGCCTTGGCGTTGATCGCGGTCGGGACGCTGATCGGGCTGTCCTCGTCGGTCGCGGTCACCGGGACGTCGAGGGTCGTGGGCGCCACTGCGCCACCGAGAGCACCACCCACCTTGGTGCCGCAGTTCTCACAGAAGAGCGCACCGACCTCCAGGGTGGCGCCGCACCCGGCGCACGTCACGTCAGGGTCCAGTTGCGGATCGCGTTGGCTCTGTTCACGTGGTCGATCTTCTCCTCTGGGGTGGCCGCCTCGCGGGCGAGCAGCCGGAAACGTTCTTCGAGGGCCTTCCGCAGCGATGGCTCATCCGCGGCGTAGGGGCCGATCTTGCCGGCCTGCTTCCCCTTGCGACCCACAACGTCGAGCGCCTGCTCCAGGATCCGGGCCGTCATGCCTTCACGCTCGGCGACGTCCATCCGGACCCCTTCGATGGAGTGATAGGCCGCATCGAGGCGACGCAGGTCGCCCCGCCCACCGCCGAGCAGTGCTTCGGCCCGCAGTCGACGCGACTCACCGAAGCCACGGCTCGTCGACGGCACGAGATCGAGTGCCTCGACCGCGCCGTCGGTGTCGCCGCGCGCGGCCCTCAGACGGGCCAGTCCGAAGGCGGCAGGCGGCAGGTAGGCCGCATCGGTGGTGGCACAGGTCCGATAGAGACTCTCCGCCACACCCTCCTGACCACTGGCCTCACAGGCCACCGCGAGCGCCAACTTGGGCGCCAACTCACCGGGCACCTGCTGGTAGACGGCGGTGAAGTTGGTCCGGGCATCCGTGGGGTTGCCCGCCTGGAGCGCAGCCAGGCCGGAGAGCCACAGGGCGCGCCACTCCCAAGGGTCATCTGCGAGAAGGGAATTCGCCGCCTTGACGGCCTCGGCAGGGTTGTTCGCACGGAGGTATTCAGCCCCTCGAGCGAGCCAGACCTCGGCCGTGTCCTCCGGTGCCTGAGCGAGATCGCGCAAACGCTGCGCAGGGTCTCCGGGCGACACCGACGCGAGCCACGAGTGCTGCGGGTCGGTGGTGTCCGGCCGCAACCATGGCAACTGGGACCAGTCGACCCGAGCCGTCGACACCGAGGGTGTGGTGAAGAGGGCCGACGCCGCCGACGTCAGCGCAGTGCCCTCGGTCGACGCGGCCACGACCTCACGCAGGACACCGAGGGCCTGGGTCCGCAACTCGTCAGCGGACGCGAAGCGGTCATCGGGGTCGAGCGCGCAGCACTTGGCGATGAGCCAGTAGAGCGAGTCGTAGCGCTGGAAGAGCGGGGTCGTCGCTGGGTCGGGCAGCGAGGACAGATAGGTCGTCTGATAGCCCCGGAACTCCATGCAGAGCACGAGCAGCGTCCGCCCGATCGTCCAGATGTCCGACGCCACGGTCGGCCCGACCTCGGCCACCTCCGGCGCCTGATAGCCGACCGTGCCGTAGATCGCCGACTCCTGGTCGTCGACGTGCCGCACGCCGCCGAGGTCGATGAGCTTGACCGCGTCACCGACCTGGATCAGGTTGTCGGGCTTGAAGTCGCAATAGACCAGCCCGAGGTCATGCAGGTATTGGAAGGCGGGCAGGATCTCGATGATGTAGGCGAGCGCCTGATCGACGGGGAGCGGGTCATAGGCCCCACCGGCCGCCGACATCCGCGCCTTGAGGATCTGCTTGAGCGACTTGCCGCCGACATACTCCATGACGATGTAGCCGGCGTCGTCGTGCGTGACGAAGTTGTAGATCTCGACGATGAGCGGGTGCTCGACCTGCGCCAGGAAGCGCTGCTCGGCGATCGCCGCCGCCAACGCATCCTTGTCGCCACTGTTGAGCAGACCCTTGAGGACCACCCAGCGGTCGGAGACGTTGCGGTCGCGCGCGAGATAGATCCACCCAAGACCACCGTGGGCCAACGCCCCCGCCACTTCATATTGACCGGCGACGAGATCGCCCGCCTTGAGCTTGGGCGTGAAGCTGTATGCCGTGCCGCACTTGGGGCAGAACCCCTCCTCCCGCGCGGGCCGGCCGTCCACAGAACGCCCCACGGGCGCCTGACAGACCGCACAGAAGCGCTTCTCCTCCGAGACCTGGGGGTTCGGGTTGATCGCCTTGGCGGCATCGACGGGAGGCTCCGGCGGCACCCGAGTCAGACCGGCACCGAGTCGCGCGGAGCGGAGCCGGGTCGAACCCGAGCGGACTTTGCGAGTGGCCGAGGTGCCGACACGGGCGGACCCGAGAGCCGCAGAGCCCAAGCGCACCGACGCACTGGCGACCGACGGCGCGCCGAGCCCAGCCGCCACAGTCGCCTCGCCGTCGTCCATGGGCGCCGAGTGCACGACCACGGGAGTGGCTGTGGCCACCGGACCGGTGCTCTCCCCGCCCGCACCGGGCGTGCCGCAGACGTCGCAGTATCCGTCGACGATGGAGCCCGAACACCCCGGCTGACCGCAGGCCGTGCCGGCCGCCGCGGGCGCCACCGCCGACGTCGTCCCGCCACTCCCCGGCGAACCACACACATCGCAGTAGCCGTCGACGATCGAGCCCGAACACCCCGGGACCGTGCATGCACTCATGCGATTTCCTCTCCCGTGAGGACACCGTGGCGGCGGCTGACCCGCTGCCCGGATTGTGAAGACCACCAGTCGATCCAGGCCTGATGCGCCGCGACCAACGTCGTCGCGACAGCGATCGGAGCGGGCCGACGCTCGAGCACACCGCGCGCTGCCTTCGCGGCGTCGACGACATCCCGCTGGCTCCCGACGCCGAGGGCGTCGGCCTTGACCCCCGCGGCGACCAACTGCGCAAGGAGGTCATCCCGCGCAGCCAGCGACCCGGCATACGCCTCATGGACCTTGGCCATCGCCAAGGTGACGCGGTCGAGACGACGCCGGTATGCCGTGAGGTTGCTTCCCGAGTCGGGCACCGGTCCCAGCGCCTCGACATCGGGGATGGCGTAGTTGGGGCAGGGGTCGACCTCGGCCGCGCACTGGCTGGCGAGGGCCTTGAGGGCGGGCGCCTTGGCAGCGAGTTCGTCGCGGAGTCGGACGGCCTGCTCGCGGAGGGATGCATCCTCACGCCGACGGGCACCGCCGACGATGAGGTCACGCTCGAGCCGGGCGGCATCGTTCTCGAGCGGGCCGATGAGGCCCCCGATGTCGCCGCCTCGCTCGACCTTGCCCGCGAGGTCGTCAGTGCGAATCGTCAGCCCCGCGATCGTGCGATCGACCTCGGCCCGCGAGTCGGCCGGCTCGAGGGTGGACTGGTCGCGGAGGCGCTCGAGTTGGGCGCGCAGTCCCTTGAGACGACGGGCGAATTCGTCGGCCGCGGGATCCAGCGAGAGCCGGACCCGAAGTTGGCTCGCGAGGGCGTCGGAGATCCGGCAGGCCTCCGGCAGGGAAACGGCCAGGGCTGCAGCGCCGCTGCCGGCCTGCCCGGACGCGGCGAGTGCCCCCGGGTCGAGGCTCGCGTCGAGACGACCCCAGATGAGCACCGACAGCCGCTCGCGCTCCTGGGCGAGGACCCGGCCGCCGTCCCACGTCGCGAGGATCAGGCGGAGTCGGTCGGAGATCGCCTTCCACAGCGCCATCGAGAGGGTCAGGTCCGAGGTCACGCTGCTCTGCTGCTTGGAGGCCAGGGCCGCGGCATCGAGCTCATCGAGCTCATGGCGACGATCAAGCACCCAGGTCTGCAACTCGTCGATGTAGACCTGCACCTCGGCCGGATCGAGGCGCTCGCCGAGCCGACCGGGAGCGGTCGGCGCGAGGTGACGGATCATCAGGATCGCCCATAGGTCGGGGCCGGTTGCCCGGTGCCTTCGCCGAGGGTCGGGGCCAGCCACTTCTGGTAGCTCGCCGTCCAACGGCCATCGGCTCGCATTTGCTCGAGGACGCCATTGACGAAGCGCGCCAGATCGACGGCGGCGGCGTTGACACCCACGCCATACGGCTCCTTGGTGAAGGCGGGCGCGTCGGTCACCACGGCATACGGGTCCTGCGCGGCCAGCCCGGCGAGTACGGTGTCGTCGCCGGTGATGGCATCGACATCACCTTGCTGGAAGAGCACGAGGCAGCCGGTGTGGTTGTCGGAGGAGACCGGGATGGCTTGTGGGGCGAGCTTGACGAGGTTGTCCATGCTCGAGGTGCCCTTCGGGGCGCAGACCTTGTGCCCGGCGAGCGAAGCCAGATCGGTGAAACTCGAACCCTTGCGGACGAGGACCTTCTGGCCGGCCTCGTAGTAGACCTGCGAGAAGCCGATGTCCTTCCAGCGGGCGCAGTTCATCGTCATGTTCCGGACGACGATGTCGACACTCTTGTCCTGCAGGACCGGGAGGCGGTTGGCGGCAGTGATGACGACGAGTTGGACGTTGGCGTTCGGGCCGAGGATGGCCTGACCGATGGCATTGGCCAGGTCGATGTCGAAGCCCTCGATCGTGCCGGTGAGCGGGTTGCGCGAGCCGAGGAGGTAGGTGTCGGCCGAGACCCCGACGATGAGCCGACCACGCGCCTGAATGGCGGCCATCGTCGAGCCGTCGGGCATGGCGCCCGGCGCGGGGAGGGCACCGGACGGGGCATAGGACTGCGTGGCGTTGGTGCACTGCGCCGGCGCGGGGGCCGCGCTTGCGGAGGCACTCGCCGAAGCCGAGGGTGACGGGCTCGGCGTGGTGGGGAGGGTCGTCGGGATCTCCGTCGCGCACGCTCCCACGAGGGCTGCGACGAGCGCAGTGGAGAGGGCGCCGAGGGCGAGGCGTGCCCGCCGTCGGGGCTGCCGCTCCGAGGCGCCACGCACTCGAGTCCACCCGCTCATGAGTACTCCTCCAGCCGTCGGGACACTCCGGACCAGGCACCCCAGGTGGCTGCGAGGCCCGCGAGCACGGTGAGGATGGCCACGATGATCGGTGTCTGTGCCCCCGCGCTCAATGTCGTGCTCACCCGTTCGCTCAGGGCGGCGACGTCGGCACCGAGCTTGTCGTCGAATTCCGTGAAAGCCGGAGAGGTGCCCTTGTCCTGAGCCGTGGCCAGAGCCACGGCTCCGTCCCAGTCGCCCGCGTCGTCGAGGGCCACGACCTCCTTGTGGGCCGTGACGTAGTCCTGCCAACGTAGGGACAGGTCAGAGGCGACGTTCTGGGCGACGGTGGCGGCGTTGGCAGCCCACTGGTCCTCGAAAGCCTTGCCCGAACCCCGCGCGATGAGACGCAGGCTCTCGCTGGACTTGGCCGCGTTGGCCGCGCTCCGGGCATCGGCCGCGGAGACCAGTTCAGCATAGTCACCACGGACGAGCCCGGCATTCTCCAAGGACTGTGCGGCGGACGCCGTCACGGCGGCGATGGTGAGCGCGAGCACGGCGATCGCCGCGGCCGAGACCCCGACATTGAGTCGGCGCCGGAAGCGCTTGGACAGCCACTGGTTGACCCAGACGAGGACTGCGAGGGCGATGACCCCGGGGATGGCCACCCAGATCGGGTGCTGGTCGGCGAGGGAACGGTCGGCCCGCGCGGAGTTCGCGGTGAGGAGGGCATCGACCAAGCCCATCCCACGATCACGGAGCTCTGCGCTCGATGCGCGGAGATAGGCGGCACCGACGGGCAGGCCCTGCCGGTTGTTGGCGCGCGCCACCTCCATGTCGGCGGCGTAACGGACGACGAGTCCGGAGAGCTCGGCGAGCGCGGCCTGGTCGAGGGATTGGGCCTGCGCGGCGGCCGCGATCTCCTTGGTCGCATCGGCGATGGCGGAGTCATAGGCGGCCCGGCGGTCGGCTGGCTCGAGGCCACCGACGAGGAAGGCGTTGGTCGCGAGCGCGTCCGCACGGAGCAGGTCGGCCTTGAGGTCCTGGACCCGGATGACCTGTTGGGCGTCGGCCGCGGATTGCTTGGCCGCATTGACCCCGAGCATGAGTTGCGCTGCCGTGAGCCCGGTGAAGACGAGGACGGCGAGGGCCGCGATCAGCCGCAGCCGCACCAGAGCACTGGGTATGCCGCGTGCTGCGGCGAGCTCGGCGGGTCCGGTATTCGTGGCGGGCTGGCCCGATTGCGCGGCAGAACCACCCTTACTCGCCCCCTTGGACTTGCCCTTCGTGGGCTTGGCCGCGGCTGCTGCGGGAGCGGGGGGCGGCGGTGCCGCTGCGCTTGCCTGGCTCATGGGGCCTCCTCCGCGGTGTCTGTCACAGGTGGCTCGGTGTCCGTCATGGGCGTGTCAGTGTCGGTCAAGGGCGCCTCGCGGTCCGTCAAGAGTGCCCCTCTCCTCTCCGACTCGCTTGCGTCCGTGTCGGACGTCATGGGTGCCCCAGATGCGGACGCAGGCACGACCGGCTGGGTGAGATCCAGTGCGTCCGGGTCTGGGAGCAAGTCGTCGGGCTCCAGGGTGCGCAGTTGCGTCACGTCGGGCTCCTCGATGTCGCGCAACCGCCAGGCGTGGGCTCCGATGGCCGCCTCGAGGGTGTTGCGCGAGTAGCGGCCGTTGCCGAAGGTCGAATCCCGGGTCACGTGCTGGAGCATCTCCCGGAATCGCGCCTCGACCGAGTCGTCGACGTCGTAGTCCGCATCACCGGCCAACTTCTTGAAGATCCCCACCAACTCGTCGTCGGTGTAGTCGGCGAACTGGATCGTCGTGCGGAAGCGGCTCGCCAGACCAGGGTTCTGGGCGATGAAGACCTCCATCGGGAGGGGATAGCCGGCGACGATGACCACGAGGTCGTCGCGCTTGTCCTCCATCTCCTTGACCAGGGTGTCGATGGCCTCGGTGCCGTATTGGTCACCCGACAGGCTGTAGGCCTCGTCGATGAACAAGACCCCACCCTCCGCCGACTTCACCACCTCGGCCGTCTTCATCGCGGTCTGCCCGAGGTAGCCGGCAACCAACTCACTGCGGTCGACCTCCACGAGTTGACCCTTGGAGAGCAGGCCGAGGGCGCGATAGATGCCGCCGACGAGCCGGGCGACGGTCGTCTTGCCCGTGCCCGGGTTCCCGACGAAGACGAGGTGCCGGGTGATCGCCGGGGTCTTGAGCCCGGCCTCCTTGCGCTTGGCCTCGATCTTGAGCAGGGCCACCTGCCGGTGGATCTCGGCCTTGACCGCGCGCAGGCCGATGAGTCCGTCGAGGTCGGCGAGCAGCTCCTCCAGACTCTTCGGCTCGGGCTCGGGCTTGGTGGGCTCCTCCGGCTTGGCCTCCGGATCAGGAGCAACGGCCACGGGGTCGCGTTGTTCCTCGGCCGTGTTCGGGTTGCCACTAGCGCCCTGGGCGGGGTCCATCGGGAAGCGGCCCGGAGCCATGGGGTCCCCGTCGCCGAGGTCGAAACCGGGCACAGGTGGCGTCTGGGAGCCGGGCGGCGAGACCTCACGCAAGCGCGAACTCACCGACTTGAGCTCACCCATGACCTCGGTCCACAGACCTCGGACCGTCTCAGTCATGGCTTCCTCCATGGCGGTCGTCGGGGCAGGACCGGTGGGTCCGGTCGCCGGGGTCAGCCACGGCCCGTCGGGCTTTGGCGCCGCGGCAGGGGCTGGACCTGAGCCGGGTTGCGGGCCGGCGGGCTTGGGCACGAGCGGCGAGAGCGAGCCGAGTTGGGCGGCCGCGGCAGTCGTCGCGTTGCCGATCGTGCGACTGGTCGGGCGTCCGAGGGAGGCGCCGGCCAGACAGACGTCACCAAGAGCCTTTGCGTATGCCGTGGCGTGGGTCGAGCCGTCGAGGATCAGTTGGTGGAGGGTCGCCGTCGGCCCGGATCGCCACCGGCGACCGCGCGAGGCGGCGACCATGAAGTCCTCGGCCGAGCGGGTGGATCCGTTGGTCCCCTCGGCGCCAGCGGCCGCGGATGTCTCGCGGCCCCAGTCCACCCAAGCCCCGACAGCCGCCTCGGCGACTGTGGCGGCGAGGGCCTCACCCTCGAGGCGCGCGGCATCGGCAGGCACACCGGCTGCCCGGGCCGCGGCCTCGAGCGAGGCCAACGCCTCGGACAGTTTCGGTGTAGCGCTCATGCCTCCCCCTCGTCTTCGTCCCCGAGTTGGGTGCGTTGGGGTGGGCTGGAGCCCACCCCAACGCACCCAACTCGGGACATCATCACAAATCCAAACTGTTGCCGGATGCGGGCCCTCGATCGTTGGCCACCGTCGGCGCCACCACCGGATCCGGTGTGACCCTCCCGAACTTCGCGTCGAGGAAGCGCCCCTGGGCGATCAGCGCCTGCGCATCGGCGCGGACCGCGGCATCGAGCATCCGGTCCATCGAGGAGCCCAGCAACTCCAACTGGTCGACGAGCACCATGAGGGCCGTGCGACCCCCGTCGATCGGACGGGTGTCGGCCCAGTCCCGGGGCAACCGGAGATAGGCCGCGACCGACTCCGGGAGGTAGTCGGTGGCGGTGGCCACCACGGCATACGCATCCTCGCTGCCCACGCCCAGCGTGGCGAGACGGGGAAGGATCGACCGGATCGTCTTGTCGATCCTGGCCACCCGCGAGCGCACGAGCGGGGCCGCCGACGCCTCCGCCAAGAGGTCGCCGACGCGGCCCAGTGCGGCCAGGATCTCCGGCTCCCCCGGCGGCTTGGGCAGCACGGGCCGCGGCGGCTCGGGTGCACCGAAGGTGCGGTTCACCCAGTCCTTGAAGCCCATGCGTCACCGATGCCGTGGTTGCGATCGAGCCCGGAGTCAGCCGAGTGGCTGGTCGAGGTTGATGTTCTGGGTGCCGCGGGCGTCCTGCTTCTGGACGCGGGCGAGGTAGTCCTTGGACTTCTCGACCTCGGTCTCGAGCACCCCGATCGTCTGGGCCATCGAGTCGAGCGCCTTGATCTTGAAGGCGTCGATGGAGTCCATCGTGGCGTAGATGTTCTGGAAGGCCGCCTGCAACTCGGGCAGGCCGATCGTCGAACTCGCCGCCTGCTCCTGGATGGCCGCGGAGTTCTCCTTGAGCATCTCCGAGGTGCGCTGGATCATGCTGCTCGTCGTCTGGTTGAGCGCAGTGATCTGCTCGAGCACGAGCTTCTGGTTGCCGAGGGCCTGGGCGACGATGACGGCCGTGCGCAGGGCGCTGATCGTCGTCGTCGAGGCGCGGTCGACGCCCTTGATGAGCTCGATGTTGTTCTTGATGATGATGTCGATCGCGAGGTAGCTCTGGATCGAGACCGCGAGTTGGGTGAGCAGGTCCTGGTGCTTCTGGCGCACGTAGAAGAGGACGTCCTGCTGCAGGGCTTTGGCGCCTTCGGGGTCGCTGAGCTCGAGCTCGGCGATCTTGGCGGCGAGGCGCTGGTCGAGCCGCTCGGCGATGTAGACGTACTGGTTGAGTCGGCCCATCGTCGCCCAGAGGTTGGTCTTCTCGAGGTTGAGGGCGACATTGTCACGGGTCAACTCGTCCTGACCGTTGCGCAGGCTGTGCAGGATCGCGTTGAGCTGGCTCTGCGCGGACTGGTAGCGACGGAAGTAGTCGACGACCTTGTCCCCGAAGGGGATGATCCCGAGGATCTTGCGGCCACCGGTGACGGCGCTCGGGTCGAGCTCCTCGACGGTGCGGCGGAGTTCGAGGAGGGTCTTGCCGACGGCCGAGCCCTGGGCCAGGCCACCCTCCTTGAGCGCCTTGACCGGCGTCTGGAGCAGGCGGTTGCTCGTCTCGGCGGCCTTGCGGACGTCGGCGTCACCCATGGTGCGCACGTTGTCGGCCTGCTTGGCGAACTCCGGGCTCTTGGGCGCGGCCTTGGTCAGGGCGTCCATGAAGGTGTCGACCCGGGCGTCGAGGCCGGGGATCGCCTCGGCCGGCACCTGGGGGGCCATCTTCGGGGCGGCCGTCGCGGCCACCGGAGCCGGCGCGGCCGGGGCCTCGAGGGTGAGGACCTGCTCCGGTGGGGCGAGCGGCTGGGGGGCGGCTGCGGTGCCGTCGCTCATGCCTGACCGTCCTTCGGGGCGTCGGTGGTGTCAGCGAGCGGGGCCGCCTGCGACGGAGGCGCGCTGGGAGCTGAGGGGGCGCTGGGAGCGTCGTGCCCGGCATACGAACTCGGCGGAGGGATGTCGGAGCCGCGCTGCCCGAAGTCGACCTTGGGCGCTTCGCGCTGCTCGCCGACCGCCTCGAAGTACTCCTCGCGCTTGATGCCGAACATATTCGCGACGAAGTTGCTCGGCACCGTCTCGACCTTGGTGTTGAGCTCGCGCACGTTGGCGTTGTAGTAGCGGCGGGCCGACGCGATGCGGTCCTCGGTGCTCGAGAGCTCGGTCTGGAGGGCGAGGAAGTTCTGGTTCGCCTTGAGGTCGGGGTAGGCCTCGGCGACGGCGATGAGGCGGCCGAGCGCCTGGGTGAGCATTCCTTCGGAGGCGGCCTGCTGGGCCGGACCCTGACCGGGAGCCATGGCCGCGCTGCGGGCCTTCATGACGTCCTCGAGGGTGCCGCGCTCGTGCGCGGCGTAGCCCTTGACCGTCTCGACGAGGTTGCCGATGAGGTCGTGCCGGCGGGTGAGCTCGACGTCGATCTGGCGCCAGGCCTCCTGCACGAGATTGCGCAGTTTGATCAGGCCGTTGTAGGTCGCGACGGCCCACAGGACGAGCGCGAGCACGATGACGCCGATGACGATCAGCGCAGTGATCATGACAACTCCCCACGTTGGAATGCTGGTGCAGCCGATCCTATGCGTCTGGCGCAGGCTCGGTGCGGGTCCCTGTCGGACTGCTCAACAGACGAACCATGTATGCCGTGGGTTCCCTGGCGTACTGCGGAGCCACCCCGGGCGGCTGGGTTCCCTCGGACGGTTCGGTTGGATTCGGCTCGGGTCAGGCCAGGCCCAGCTCGGCCAGTCCGTAGACATGGCGATAGTCGAGGCCGTTGTCGGCGAAGACGCGATCGGCTCCGGTGGCTCGGTCCGCGATCGTGGCCACGGCCACCACGGTGGCTCCCGCGTCCTGCGCCGCCTTGGCTGCTTCCAGGGGCGACGCACCAGTCGTCGAGGTGTCCTCGACGATGAGCACCCGTCGCCCGGCGATCGAGGGACCCTCGATCCGTTGCTGGAGACCGTGCGCCTTGCCGGCCTTGCGGACCACGAAGGCGTCGAGGCGTATGCCGTCCGCTGCCGCCGCGTGGAGCATCGCCGTGGCGACGGGGTCAGCTCCCAAGGTGAGGCCACCGACCGCGTCGAATTCGAGGTCGGCGGTGAGTTCGCGCATGACCCGACCGACGAGCGGGCTGGCCTCGCCATCCAGTGTGATCCGGCGCAGGTCGACGTAGTAGTCGGCCTCCTTGCCCGAGGACAAGGTCACCTTGCCGTGGACGATGGCCTTGTCCTTGATGATCTCGAGCAGGCGGGCACGGTCAGCGGCAGTGTCAGTCACGGTCACGAGCGTATGCCGTGCGCTCGCTTGGGCCGTCACCTCCGGCCCGTTTGTGTGGCGCGTGTGCACTGCTGCAGCCGGGCGCAGCAGTGCAGACCGGCCGACGTAGGCCCTGCCAGTTGACTCTGCATTGCTGCAGCTGGGCGCAGCAGCGCACACCCTCAGCGCGTGGGTGGACGGTGGCGGGTGACCACACCGCCGGATCGGAGCAGGCGGCGCGGCGCGATCTTGGTCGCCAGGTGCAACCCCTTGTAGAGCACACTCGGGACGCTGATCACCCTGCCCTTGTCAGCATCCTCGAGGCATTCCCGGACCAGCCGCGAAGCATCGAGCCACATGAACCCCGGGAAGGCGTCGTCGCGGATCTTGGCCCGCGCGTGGAACTCGGTGCGTGTGAAGCCGGGACACAGCGCCGTCACCGTCACCCCTGATCCGGCCAACTCGCCGGCCAAGCCCTCCGAGAAGACCGTCACCCAGGACTTGGCCGCCGAGTAGGTGCCGCTCGCGATCCACCCGGCGACCGACGAGACGTTGATGATCTGGCCCTGCCCCCGAGCCTTCATCGCGCGACCAGCAGCATGCGAGAGGACGAGCACCGCGCGGCAGAGGACGTCGAACATCGCCTCCTCCTCGGCCAACTCGGCGGCCAAGAAGGACTTCTTCATCCCGAAACCCGCATTGTTGACCAGCAGATCGATCGGTCGATCGGCCTCCGCCAGGCGCTCCGCCACCCGCGCCGTGGCAGCACGGTCGGAGAGATCGGCCGGCAGCACCTCGACCTCCACACCCCGGGTCGCGCGCAACTCGGCAGCCAGCGCCTCCAGCCGATCGACATCTCGAGCCACCAGGACGAGGTCGTCTCCGCGAGCAGCGAGTTGGAGAGCGAACTCGCGACCGATCCCGGCCGTGGCGCCTGTGACGAGTGCAGTGGTCATGGAAGCGCAGCCTACGGCGCAGGAGGTGCTGCTCTAGCGACACTTACTGCGCCGTAGCGGGGCCGGCGGAGAAGCGCGAGGTTCGTGAGCGGCTCGGGTGAGCACACGGCATACCGGCGGGTAGGGTCGGGAGCCATGCGGATGGCGACGTGGAATGTGAACTCGATCCGATCCCGCATCGACCGCCTCGAGTCCTGGCTGCAACGCCACGAGATCGACGTCCTCGCCCTGCAGGAGTCCAAGGCCAAGGACGAACAGTTCCCCTACGCCCGCCTGCAGGCACTCGGTTACGAGGTCGCGCACCACGGCTTCAACCAGTGGAACGGTGTCGCGATCCTCTCCCGCATCGGCCTGAGCGACGTCCAAGTCGGCTTCGAGGGCGCACCCGCCTGGGGCGATCCTGCCGTCGTCGAGGCGAGGGCCATCGGCGCCACCGTGGGCACGGGCGACGAAGCCGTGCGCCTCTGGTCGGTCTACGTCCCCAATGGCCGTCACATCGAGGACCCGCACATGGACTACAAGGAGGCCTGGCTCCAAGCCCTCCTCTCCGAGGCCGACCGCTGGGCCGCCGACGAACTCCCCGTCGCCCTCTGCGGGGACTGGAACATCGCGCCCTTCGACGAGGATGTCTGGTCGATGGAGTTCTACGAGGACAAGAGCCACGTGAGCCCGCGCGAGCGCGCCGCCTTCCACGCCTTCCTCGACCACGGTTTCACCGACGTCGTCCGCCCCCACGCGCCGGGCCCGAAGGTCTACACCTACTGGGACTATCAGCAACTTCGCTTCCAGAAGGGTCGCGGCATGCGGATCGACTTCGTCCTTGGGTCGCCGAGTTTCGCCGCTCGGGTCGAGGGCGCCGCCATCGACCGCGAGGAACGCAAGGGTGCCGGAGCCAGCGACCACGCACCGGTCGTCGTGCAGTTGAGCGATCGAGCCGCAGGATGAGGACCGTGATGAAGGCAGCCACGACGTCCACCGTCCGCATCCCCGTCAGCGGCGGCGCGCGCCTGATGGCGCAGGAGTTCCTACCCGCCGGCGGTGTCGACACGACCCTACCGACCGTTGTCCTCGCCCACGGCTGGACGATCACCCGGCACTCCTGGCTGCCGGTCATCGACGAACTCCAGCGCCACCGAGCCGTCCGCGTCATCGCCTACGACCAGCGGGGCCACGGCGAGTCGACGATGGGTTCGGACCCGGCCTCCGTGCGTGGCCTCGGCGATGACTTGGCCAGTGTCATCACCGCGACCGTCCCCGAGGGGCCGATCGTGTTGGGCGGGCATTCGATGGGCGGGATGTCCGTCATGGCGTATGCCGGGCTGCACCATGCCGAGTTCGTCTCCCGGGTGCGTGGCGCCGCTTTGGTGGCCACGGCGGCATCGGTGGCCGGGCGCAAACCGATCCCGCTCGAGGGTCTGGTCATGGGCGTGGCCTCCCGCGCTCCCCGGATTGCGCCTCGCTTCCTGGTGCCCACACCCATCCAGGGTCGGCTGCTCTTCGGCGAGGGGGCGAACCCGGACGACGTGAAGACCGCCGTCGGGATGATCAAGCGGACCAAGATGCCGACGATCGGGGCCTATTTCAACGCGATCGAGCAGCACGACGAGATCGAGGCTCTGGCCCACTTCGTCGACGTCCCGACCCACATCCTCGTCGGCACCAAGGACCGCCTGACCCCGGTGAAATGGGCCCGGATGCTGCAAGAGCAGATCCCCACAGCCCGCCTGACGGTCCTCCCCGGCCTCGGGCACATGCTCACCTACGAGGCCACGGGCACCGTGGCCGACGCCCTCATCGACTTCATCGACCTCTCGGCCTGACGTCACAGACCGAAGGTGGGCGACCTCACGGTCGATGAGTGGTGGCGCAGACCGAGACCGATCGACGCCAGGGCCCCGACGAGAGCCGCAATCGCCCCGCCCCGGAAGACCCAATTCACCTGCAGCACAGCCGCATCCACGAGGGCATCGGTGTTCGTCGGATCAGGCAGCTCTGCCACGGCCGCGTAGTAGGCGTGCAGCCCCAACGCGGTCAGCAGCGCCAACCCGACCACCATCCCGACCATGCGGGCGACGACGACCAGCGCGCTGATCGACCCGTGCGCCTCCTCGGCAGCATCGGCCAGAGCCGCGTTGTTGACCGGCGCCAACGCCAAGCCGACGCCGAGACCGACAGCGGCCAGCACGGCATACGACATCGGGGTGGCCAGCGAACCACGCCCCCAGCCGGCCATGACGAGCAGCCCAGCACCGGCCAGCAGCAACCCGAAGCCGGCGACCAACCCGTCCCCCAGCAGCCGCAACACCCAGCCGCCGGCCAACGCCCCGACGGGCACAGCCAGGAGGAAACGCACCAGCACGAAAGCCGCCCCGGTCTCGGAGTCCGTGTGCACCAGCCTCGCCAGCAGCGGGACATCGACGACCACAGCCACCAGCGCGACGCCGACGGCCAGGCTCACGAGCAGGGCGAAGACCGCCCGACCGCGCAGCAATCCCCGCGGGATGAGGGGCGCGGCTGCCCGTCGGTGATGGAGGACGTATGCCGTGGCTGCCGCGGCTCCCAACGGCAGGAGGACCAGCCCCCACGGGCCGACCACCTCCTTCTGCGGGTCGGCGGCAGCGAAGGTGAGGATCACCGAGCCAAGGGTGATGGCCACCAGCAGGGCGCCCGGCAGGTCCGCCCGACGGAGCATCTCCCCCGAGCCGCGCAGCCAGAGCCTGAGCGCCACCGCGGCCAGCACGAGACCGACCACACCCACGGGAGTGGCGAGCACCGAGGTGGCGGAGCCGAAGGGCACGAAAGCCAACCCCAACGTCACGCTCGAGGTCAGCGCCTCAGGAGCCGCAAGTGCGAGCCCCACCACTGCAGCAGCCGCCGAGGACAAGGCAATTCGTCCCCACTGCACTGAACCGCCCCAACCCCCACCGACACGGACCACCGCCAGCAGGAGTGCGACACCGAGCACCGCGTTGATCCAGAAGATCCAGCGCCAATCCGCGACGGCCAGCACGACCGCCCCGAGCAAGGGCCCGATCACCGAACCCAACTCCTGCACGCCACCGACGATCCCGAGCGGGAGGCCCCGGCGGTCGGCATCCCAGAGGTCGGCGACGATGGCGAGCGTCGCGGGCACGAGCCCCCCACCGCCAATGCCCTGGATGACCCGGCCACCGATGAGGACGGGAAGGTCGGTCGCCAGCGCCGTCACGGCACTGCCGATGACGAAGACGATCAGGCAGCCGAGGAGGACCCGCTGGCGTGAGGTGAGGTCGGCGAGTCGACCGATGAGCGGCAGGACAGCCACGTAGCCCAGGAGAAAGCCGGAGATGATCGGGGTGGCGCGTTGGAGGGCATCGATGCCGAGACCGACCCCGGCCATCATGTCCGTCAGCGCCAGCACGACGACGTAGGTGTCGGCAGCAGCGAGCGCGATCGCGATCGAGGCGGTGGCGAGCAGCGCCCGCGGCGAGCGCGTCCCCATCGACGCGGGATCGGTCACAGCGGGGCCGTGATGGTCACGGCCTTCCCGTAGTCGGTGATGAGCAGGGTGTAGGTCGATGTCGTCCCGGTGAAGAACTCACCGGTCGTGACGGCCTGGCGGAGTTCGCCGTCCTTGGTGATGCCGAAGGTGATGTCGAAGGGTTTGGTGCCGTCACCGAGGAAGAGCAGGTCCTTGATGACCTTGCCCGGCAGCTTGCCCGAGTAGGTCGTGACGACATCGCGCCCCACCCTGGTCTCCTTGCCCGCCGTGACATCGGTGGCTTGGCCCAGCAGTCCCGGGAGGCCGGTGACGGGGTGGAAGAAACTCGCGGGGTTCGGGGCGCCGACGTCGGCCAGATCGGCCACGGTGAAGTCGGGCGTGAAGAGTTTCCACCACGCCTTGTCGCCGATGCCGATCATTTCGAGATTGGCGGTGACATCCTTGACGCGGCCTTGGACTGTCCCTTGGAACTTCGGCTCCGTCGTCGAGAACTCGCCACTGCCCACGGCCTCGGCCACGCCGTTCTGGCCCGGGGGCAACTCCTGGGTGGACAACGAGATGTGGACGAACTTGGCAGAGGCCAACTTCTCCTGCGCGATCGAGATCACCTCATGGGGAGCCTTGGCGGGCTCCTCACCTGCGCCACTGCAGGCCGTCAGGATCGCGGTGGCGGCGAGAGCCGTCGAGGACAACACGAGGCGGCGTCGCAGCATGCGGGTCACCTTACCGACGCCCGCTGGGGGACAAGCGAAAAGGCGATGTATGCCGGGAGTCGCCTCCCGGCATACATCGCCTATCGCTTTGGGTTGGGGCGGGTGCCCTCAGCCGACGGTGAGCCCATCGGTGGCGGGGTCGACGTCCACCGTGACCTCCTGGCCGTCGCGGATCTGACCACCGAGGAGCGCCTTGGCGAGCCGGTCGCCGATCTCCTTCTGGACCAGACGTCGCAGTGGGCGGGCACCATAGGCCGGGTCATAACCCTTGTCCGCCAACCATTCTCGTGCCGCAGGGGTGACGTCGAGGGTGATCCGACGATCGCGCAGGCGGGTCGAGATGGCCCGGACCTGGAGGTCGACGATGTGAGCGAGTTCGTCCTTGGTGAGGGCGTCGAAGATGACGACCTCGTCGAGTCGGTTGAGGAACTCCGGCTTGAAGGCGCCGCGCACGACACTCATGACCGCTTCCCGCTTCTCGGCCGGATCCAGCGTCGGATCGACGAGGAACTGGCTGCCGAGGTTGCTCGTCATCACGAGGATGACATTGCGGAAGTCGACCGTGCGGCCCTGACCGTCAGTGAGTCGCCCGTCGTCGAGCACCTGGAGCAGGATGTCGAAGGTCTCGGGGTGAGCCTTCTCCACCTCATCCAACAGGACGACGGAATAGGGGCGCCGACGAACGGCCTCGGTGAGTTGACCGCCCTCTTCGTAGCCAACATAGCCGGGAGGTGCGCCGATGAGGCGCGCGACCGCGTGCCGCTCCGAGTACTCGGACATGTCGATCCGGACCATGGCCCGCTCGTCGTCGAAGAGGAAGTCCGCGAGCGACTTGGCGAGCTCGGTCTTGCCGACACCGGTCGGGCCCAGGAAGAGGAAGGACCCGGTGGGCCGGTCGGGGTCGGCGAGGCCAGCACGACTGCGGCGCACCGCATCGGAGACAGCGACGACAGCCTCGGCCTGACCGATGAGTCGTGACCCGATGATGGACTCCATCGAGAGGAGTTTCTCGGTCTCTCCTTGGAGCAGGCGCCCGGCGGGGATGCCGGTCCAGGAGGAGATGACCTCGGCGATGTCGTCGGCACCGACGCGCTCCTTGACCATCAGGTCTGAACTGTTGAGGCCGGTCGCAACCTCGTCCTCGTTGGCCTTGGCCAGGTCCTTCTCGACGCTTGGGATCTCGCCGTAGAGGATGCGGGACGCGGCTTCATAGTCGCCCTCGCGTTGGAGTTTGTCGGCCTTGGTGCGGAGGTCGTCGAGGTGGGCGCGCAGGTCACCGACCTTGTTGAGGCCCGACTTCTCGGCCTCCCAGCGGGCCGTGAGGGCGGCGAGCTCTTCCTGCTTCTCGGCGAGGTCGGTGCGCAGTCGCTCGAGCCGCTCCACCGAGGCGTCGTCGGTCTCCCTACCCAGGTGCAACTCCTCCATCTTGAGCCGGTCGACGGCGCGACGAAGTTGGTCGATCTCGACCGGGCTGGAGTCGATCTCCATGCGCAAGCGGGATGCGGCTTCGTCGACGAGGTCGATGGCCTTGTCGGGGAGTTGGCGGCCGGTGATGTAGCGGTCGGAGAGGGTGGCGGCCGCGACGAGCGCGGAGTCCTCGATCTCGACCTTGTGGTGGGCCTCGTAGCGTTCCTTGAGTCCGCGCAGGATGGCGATCGTGTCCTCGACGCTCGGCTCGCCGACGAAGACCTGCTGGAAGCGGCGCTCGAGTGCCGGGTCCTTCTCGATGTGCTGGCGGAACTCGTCGAGCGTGGTCGCGCCGACGAGGCGGAGCTCACCGCGGGCGAGCATCGGCTTGAGCATGTTCCCGGCATCCATGGCGGAGTCGCCACCGGCGCCCGCACCCACCACGGTGTGGAGCTCGTCGATGAAGGTGATGATTTCGCCGTCACTCGCCTTGATCTCCTCGAGCACGGCCTTGAGCCGCTCCTCGAACTCACCGCGATACTTCGCACCCGCGACCATCGCCCCGAGGTCGAGGCTGATGAGCCGCTTGTCACGCAGACTCTCGGGCACATCGCCATCGACGATGCGCTGGGCCAGGCCCTCGACGACGGCCGTCTTGCCGACGCCGGGCTCGCCGATGAGGACGGGGTTGTTCTTGGTCCGGCGCGAGAGCACCTGGACGACGCGGCGGATCTCGGAGTCGCGGCCAATGACCGGGTCGAGCTTTCCGTCACGGGCGGCCTGGGTGAGGTCACTGCCGTACTTCTCGAGCGACTCGCCACCCTCGGCCTGGGTGTCGGAGGTGACCTTGCGGCCGCCCCGGAGGACGTCGATCTTGTCCTCCATGTCCTTGGCGCCCCGCTTCTCGACGGCGGCCAGGTGACCGGTCTCGGCGAGGGCGAGGAGGAGCAGGTCGAGGGCGAGGAAGGTGTCGCCCTTGGCGCGCATCAGGGTGTCGGCGCGCTGGAGGACGGCGAGTGCCTCACGACCGAACGTCGGGTCCTGGGCGGTGGCGCCGCTGGCGCGCGGGAGGGCACGCAGTCGGGCGTCCGCCTGCGAGAGGACATGCCCGGCCCCGGTGCCGGCGGTCTGCAGCAGGAGGTCGGCCTGCGGGGTGTCGAGTTGAATGAGACTGCTCGTGATCTGGTCCGGCGTGATCTCGGCGTGGCCCGCCGCTTGGGCGGCGCGCTGCGCGAGGGCGAGGACCTCGGCCACCTTGGCGGTGGGCTTCAGTTCCATGAAATGGGCTCCTTGAATGAGTGTTGTGGGTTCATTCGTGAAACGCTCTCAAAGTTGAGCCTATTCCGCTCAACCCTAGCGGTTGGACCTCTTGGGCGAGCCGTGCCCCGATCACCTCCCCTGCCCAGAATGCCACTCGCAGCCCAGGGAGCACAGCCGATGTGGACCTTCCCGGCCAGCTCCGGGTCAGCGGCGGGACAGCACGACGATCGAGGTCGTCGAATCCGGCGTGACCGGTCGCAGATCCCATCCCGACACCAGCAGGTCAGGCACCATGCCGGCGCTGAGGAAGTCGTCACGAAACTCGGTGTATTCGTAGGCCGGGCTGGTCGTGAACTCGACGACCACGCGGCCTCGCTGGGCGCAGAGGCGCGCCACGGCCCTCATCGCGGCGGCGCGTTCACCAGGACGCAGCTCGAGCACGGCACCCTCGGCCCAGAGCACGCAGTCAAAGCCCTCGGGGGACCCGAGGGCTTCACGCGTGAGGGATCGAATGTCACCGGCGGTCCACTGCACCCCGCCAGGACCCCCTGTGTCGGCCTCATTGCTCGCCTCGGCCAAGCCCAAGGCGAGATCGTGATCGACGCTCACGCCGACCACCCGGTGACCGAGATCGGCCAATGCGGTCGCCGTGCGGGCGCTGCGCGAGGACAGGACGCAGATCTCGGACATGGGTGGGACGAGCAGATCCACGAGCTTGTCCTGGATCGGCAGGTCCCCTCGACCGGGGCCGACGGAATGCCGGGTCACCGGGATCTCGACCCAAGGGACGCCCACGGCCCGAGCCACCGCGTGGACGTCGATCGGGCGTTCGGTCGGGTCCTTCGCCAAGCACTTGCTGATCACGTCGGTGAGGTCGGTGGGAATGTTCGCGGGCAGTGTCGGCATCGGTTCGGTGAGGTGGGCCATCGCCGTCGCGACCGGGGTTTCCTTGTCGAAGGGACGCCGACCGGTCAGGAGTTCGTGGGCCACGACGCCCAAGGCATAGATGTCACTGGCGGTGGTCGCAGGCTTGCCCAGTGCCTGCTCAGGGCTGAGGTAGTGCGGAGTGCCCAGCGTCTCTCCGGTCCGAGTGAGTGCAGCCGAGTTCGTCGCTCGCGCGATCCCGAAGTCGGTCAGTTTGACGTAACCGCTCTCCGTGAGGAGCACGTTGGCCGGCTTGATGTCGCGGTGGACCACACCTGCGTCGTGGGCGGCCCCCAGTGCCATCGCCATCTGGCCGATGATCGACCGCACCCGGTCGGGCGGTAGCGGCCCTTCGTTGCGGATCACGGCCGAGAGCGAATCGCCCTCAACGAACTCCATGACGAGGTAGCCGATCCCGAGGTCGGTCCCGTAGTCGAAGAGAGTCGCGATGTTGTGATGGGCCAGACCCGCAGTGAGCACCGCCTCCTCCCGGAAGCGAGCCGCAAAGACCGGCTCGGACACCATGCTCGGACGCATGATCTTCACGGCCACGGCACGCCCGAGAACGAGATCATTGGCCCGCCAGACATCGGCCATCCCGCCCGCGGCGACAAAGCGCAGAAGTTCGTAACGATCCCCGAGGACCTGGCCCTCGGTGAATCGACTCACCGGACGCCGATGAGGTGGCGACCGCGTCGGAAGCGCGCGGCTCCGGAGTCATGTGCGGGGGAACCCATGAGTCCAGACCCTAGACGCTCAACGCGCCTCGATCGCCTCTTCACGCCCCTGCATCTGTGCGAGTTGCTCCTCCACGCGCACCAGCAACTGACTCAAGGTCGATCGCTCCTCCGCTGATAGGTGCCCGAAGACCTCAGCCAGGTCCTCATGTCGAGAGGCGCCGATGGCCCGGGTGACGACCGCGCCTTCGGCGGTCAGCGAGACAACAAGCGCACGTCGGTCTGTGGGGTCCGGAGCCCTGGTGATGAGGCCACGGTCGGCCAAGGCGTCGAGGACATCGGTGACCGATCTCGGGGCGATCCGCAACTGGGCCGCGATCTCACCCGGACGGACGGGGTGTCGACGGGCCACCACTCCGAGCGCGCGAGCCTGATGCGGGGAGAGCCCCCACGGCTCGAGAGCGTGCATCAGGCGACGGCGCACCATCCGGGAGACCCGAAGGAAGTCGTCGCCCAGGCCATCGCCCGATTCCCCGACGATGCGGTCGCCACCCAGCCCCAAGGGCTGGTTCGGCAACGGCGGGGGCGGGTGCGGCGGCTGGTGGGCGGACGGCATACGGGAATGGTAACGAGCGACACCGTGTTTGCCTCATTGTGAGGTAACCTCATCAAACTCTCCGAAAGGAGCGATGTCCATGACGGACCCTTCTGCTCTCCCCTTCAGCCCCGAGGGCGGCGGCCACGCCGCGCCCGGCGGCCACGGTCCCCGTGATGGCCGCGCCGAGCGTCGCGGCGCGAGCGGTCGTTCACCCCAGCGCATCGACCCCCGCGACCGCGCCCAACTCGCCGAGGCGCCGGTCCCGATCAGTCGGGTGACCGCACTCTTCGCCGACCACCGACTCCCCGTGACGATCGTCATCGCCCTCATCGTCGCGACCTCGATCATCTCGATGGCCCAGCCCTTCCTCGTGCGCGAGGCCGTCGACGTGGCCATCCCGGATCAGGACGTCCGCCTCCTGCTCATCACCGTCGGAGGCATGCTCGCGGTGACCATCACGACCCAGTTGCTGGGCGTCGTGCAGACCTGGCTCTCGGCCTCGGTCGGTCAGCGCGTGATGCACGGCCTGCGCACCTCGGTCTTCGCTCATCTCCAGCGCCAGTCGCTCGGCTTCTTCACGCGCACGCGCGCCGGCGAGGTCCAGTCGCGGCTGACCAACGACATCAACGGGATGCAGGGCATCGTCACCTCGACCGCGACCTCGATCGCCTCGAACCTCACGACCGCCGTCGCCACCGCCGTCGCGATGGTCGCGCTGTCCTGGCGCCTGTCCCTGCTCTCACTCATCGTCGTGCCGCCCGCGATCTGGCTGACCCGACGCGTCGCGCTCATGCGGCGCACCATCACCGCCGCTCAACAGCGGCGCCTCGCCGACCTCAACGTGCAGATCGAGGAGGGCCTCTCGGTGAGTGGCGTGCGCCTGTCCAAGACCCTCGGCGCGGGGCCGCGGCATGCCGAGCGCTTCGCCACCACATCCGAGGAACTCGTCGATCTCGAGCTCCGCTCCCAACTCGCCGGTCGCTGGCGGATGGCCACGATGCAGATCATCTTCGCCGCGATCCCGGCGCTCATCTATCTCGCGGCCGGGCTACCCGCCACCTCGGGCGGCATGACGATCGGCACCCTCATCGCCTTCACGACCCTGCAGGCGGGCATCTTCCGACCGCTCATGGGCCTGCTCAACATCGGCGCACAGTGGGTCTCCTCGATGGCGCTCTTCTCGCGCGTCTTCGAATACCTCGACCTGGTGCCCGACGTGCCCGCTCCTCTGCGTCCGGCTCGGGTCGATCCGGCTGGGGTCCGTGGGGACGTCCGGTTCGAGGACGTCTCCATGACGTATGCCGGGGGCTTGGCTCCCGCTGTCCGCGGACTCTCGCTGACCATCCCGGCCGGAACGTCCTTGGCGTTGGTGGGTCCGACAGGATCGGGCAAGTCGAGCATCGCCGGTCTGCTCGCGCGGCTGCACGATCCGTCGATCGGACGGATCACGATCGACGGTGTCGACCTGCGGGACCTGGCGCCCGAGACCCTGGCCTCCATCGTCGGGGTGGTCTCGCAAGAGACCTATCTGGTGCATGCCTCGATCCGCGACAACCTGTTGCTGGCCAAGGAAACCGCGACTGAGGCCGAACTGTGGCAGGCCCTGGCCGCCGCTCAGGTCGCCGACCTGGTGGCGACCCTGCCCGACGGGCTGGACACGATCGTGGGAGCGCGCGGGCATCGCTTCTCCGGCGGCGAGCAGCAACGGCTGGCCGTCGCGCGAACCATCCTGCGCGATCCGAAGGTGCTGATCCTCGACGAGGCGACGAGCGCTCTGGACAACACGACGGAACGGGCCTTGCAGCAGGCGCTCGATGAGTTGATGGTCGGGCGAACGACGCTGACCATTGCCCACCGGCTCTCCACCATCGAGTCGGCCGATCAGATCGCGGTCCTCGAGCACGGACCAGTCGTCGAGCTCGGCACCCACGACACCCTGCTCGCGCGCGACGGCGCCTACGCCGCGCTCGTCGGGACGAACAGGACGGCTGAACTCGCGATGGCCTGACGGGAGCGCCTCTCCCACACCAGTCGAGTGGGCACTTGATGAGGGAATGATCGCCTCAGTTCCCTCATCAGATGCCCACTCGACTGGAGATGGAGCCCTGGGTGGGCGATCGGAGCCCGACTGCTAACGACTGTCGTTGCGATCGGTGGGGAGGTGCTCGGCGAGCCACTCGGTGGTGCGCTCCCAGGACAACTCGGAGGCCGCGGCGTTGAAGCCGACGAAGTCGCTGTTGTCGAAGGCATGGTCAGCACCTTCGTAGGTGATGAAGGTCGTGTCCGGCTGGGCCGTGACGATCTCCTCGATCCGGCGCACCGTGGGGACGTCGATGTAGCTGTCGGCGAGTCCGAAGTGGTGCAGGCTCGGCGCGGTCACCGTCATGACATCGACCAGTCCCGGCAGGGCTGAGCCGTAATAGCTGACGAGTCCATCGACTGGTGTCCCGCCACCCAGTTCGGACTCCAGGTGAGCCGCGACATTGAAGCCGAGCCCACCGCCGAAGCAGAAGCCGACGATGCCGACCGGACCATCCACCGAGTCGTTTCCACGGAGCGACTGCACGGCGCTGGCGCCATCGAGCACGGCCTGCTGCCAGTCGATGGCCTGCATGGCACCGAAGGCCACGCCCAGAGCATCCGGTCCCTCGAACGGGCCGCGATCCTCCAGTCGCCAATAGGCCTCGGGGACGAGGACGACGTAGCCGAGGGAGGCCAGATCCTGTGCCCGCCGCTGGATGTAGGCGCTGACGCCGAAGATCTCCTGGAAGAGCACGATGCCCGGGCCAGTGCCCGATTCAGGCAGCCAGAGATGGGCCGGCATCGCCAAGCCGTCGTCGGTGGGCACGGTCGTCATCGTGGGGCTCATGGAGCCTGACCCTAGTGCTGTGCAGGCGCCGATGGAGTAGGTCCTGACCACCGATGACGCAGGGTCCGCTCAGCGGGTGGGCCGCCACAACACGACGGATTGCTCGCGGTGGTGACGTGGACGCTCACCGGGGCGGACGGCATACACATCGCCGGTGGGCGACACCGAGAAGACGCGAGACGAAGGCGCCGGTATGCCGGCCGCGAGGGTTCGCGCTTGGGCGCTCAACTCGGCGACCCGCTGGCGGAGGGCGATGACCTGGTTCTCGAGTTCCATGATCCGCGCGATGCCCTCGAGGGACACGCCCTCCTGGGACAGGCGTTGGATCTCGCGGAGGAGGGTGACGTCACGCGGCGAATAGCGGCGGCCGCCCCCGCGGGTGCGCGAGGGCGTGACCAGGCCGAGGCGGTCGTACTGGCGCAGGGTCTGGGCGTGCATGCCCGAGAGCGTCGCGGCCACCGAGATGACGTAGACGGGCGTGGCGTCGTCGGCGTCGAGGCGGAGCGGCTCGCGCTGCTCCGACCTCGACGTCGGCGACGTGCTGGCAGCCATGACGATCAGTGCCCGGCTCGGGCGTTCTCGGCGAAGAGCTCAGCCCGGGGGTCGCTGCCGGCGGTCTCGGACGCGAGGGTCTCGACGGCGGCCCGAGCCTCGTCCGAGAGGTTCGTCGGGACGACGACCTGCACCTTGGCGAGCAGGCTGCCCTCGCCACCCTTGTGCTTGACGCCATGGCCCTTGACCCGCAGGACGCGGCCGCTCGGCGTGCCGGGAGCGATGCGCACCTTCACGCTGCTGCCGTCAATCGTGGGGACGGCGACCGTGGCACCGAGGATCGCCTCGGTGACCGAGACGGGCAGGTCGACCGTGAGGTTGTCGCCCTCACGGCTGAAGACCGGGTCGCGCTCGACGTGCACGGTGAGGAAGAGGTCACCGCGCTCTGCACCGGGGTCGCCCTCACCACCCTTGCCGCGCAAGCGAATTCGCTGTCCGTCCTTGACTCCGGCGGGGATGCGAGTGGTGATCGTCTCGCCGTCGGCCGTGCGGAGACTGACCGTGGAGCCGGTCACCGCATCGCGGAAGGACAGCGTCGTGCGGGCGTCGACGTCCTGGCCCTTGCGGGGTCCACGCGTCGAGCCGTAGCCGAAGTCGCCATAGTCCGCACCGGGCGAGCCGAAGGGGCTTCCCCCGCGTCCGCCAGCGCCGCCGAACATCTGCGAGAGCAGGTCGTTGATGTCCTGCTCCCCGCCGCTGCCATAGGCCTGGCGACCACGACCTCCGCCACCAAAACCACTGGTGTCGAAGCGAACTCGTTGGCCACCGCCCCCGCCACCGAAGGCGGAGAAGATGTCCTCGAAGCCACCGTTGCCGCCCCCGGGGCCACCCGCGGTGAAGCGGGCGCCGCCCCGGGCCATCTGGCGGACCGCGTCATATTCCTGACGCTGCTCGGCATCGGAGAGGACCGAGTTGGCCTCCCCTATCTCCTTGAATTTCTGCTCAGCGCTGGCATCGCCCGGGTTCTTGTCCGGGTGATATTTCCGCGCGAGTTTGCGGTAGGCCTTCTTGATGGCCTCCGCGTCGGCATCCTGGGGGACACCGAGGACCTTGTAGAAGTCCTTCTCGAACCAGTCCTGGCTCGCCATGATCGGCGCCTCCTTTCCTCAGGTATGCCGTGGGGTTGAGTTGATCTTGCGGGTCGAAGTGGGCGTCACGAGTGGTCGGCGACCGCCACGCGTGCCGGACGGATGACCGTGTCACCCGCCCGGAAGCCGGGCTGGAGGACCATGACGACCGTCGTGCCCTGGCCGGCCGCACCGTCGAGGGCAGGATCACCCTCGGGCCACGGCTGGTGCATGAGCGCCTCGTGAAGGCTGGGGTCGAAGGCCTCGCCCTTCTCGCCGAAACGAGTCAGGCCGTACTTGCCCAAGGAAGCCTCGAGCTTGTCGGCGATGGCCGCGAACGGTCCGTCGGTCAGGTCCCCGTGGTCACGCGCACCCTGAATGTCATCCAGGACGGGCAGCATCGACTCGAGCACGTCGCGCACCGCTCGCTCCTGGACCAGGGCCCGGTCACGATCGACACGTCGCTTGTAGTTGACGTATTCGGCGTTGAGCCGCTGCAGGTCCTCGAGGCGCTGGGCCGCGAGCGCGGTGTCGGGGTGCTCCCCGGCGGGGTTGGCCCCGGCGGGGGTGGCCCCGGCGGGGGTGGCCCCGGCCTGAGCCGGAGCCACCTCCTCACCGTCGTTGACCGCTTCGGTGTTCACCGCGTCGTCTGTCGAGTCGTCCACGATGTCTCCTTCCACGATCTCGGCGTCTGCAATCGGGTTGCCCTCAGCCACCTCGGGAGTCTGCTGACCACGCGAGTCCGCGGACGGCATACCCGAATTGGTGTCGGTCACTTGGAGTCCTTGGGCTCGTCGTCGACCACCTCGGCGTCGACGATGTCGTCGTCGCTGTCGTCGCTGCCCGTGTGGCCCTCGCCGGCACCCGGCTCGCCACCGGGAACGTCGCCGGACTCACCCTGCTCGGCGGCCGCGGCATACATCGCCGCCCCCATCTTCTGGGAGGCCTCGTTGAGGGTGTCGACCTTGGCGCTGATGGTCGCCGCGTCGGCCTCGCTCTCGGGCTTGATGACCTCCTTGAGCTCGGCAAGCGCCTCGTCCACCGGCTTGCGCAGGTCGGCGTCGACCTTGTCACCGGACTCGGAGAGGAACTTCTCGGTCGAGAAGACCAGCGACTCACCCAGGTTGCGGGCCTCGGTGTCCTCGCGACGCTTCTTGTCCTCGTCGGCGTGGGCCTCGGCGTCCTTGACCATCTTCTCGATCTCCTCCTTCGACAGCGCGCTGCCGCCCGAGATGGTGATCTTCTGCTCCTTGCCGGTGCCACGGTCCTTGGCCGTCACGTGGACGATGCCGTTGGCGTCGATGTCGAAGGTGACCTCGATCTGCGGCACGCCGCGCGGGGCGGGGGCGATCCCGGAGAGCTCGAAGGTGCCGAGGTTCTTGTTCTGCTGCGCGATCTCGCGCTCACCCTGGAAGACCTGGATCAGCACGGACGGCTGGTTGTCCTCAGCGGTGGAGAAGACCTCGGAGCGCTTGGTCGGGATGGCCGTGTTGCGCTCGATGAGCTTGGTGAACAGGCCACCCTTGGTCTCGATGCCGAGCGAGAGCGGCGTGACGTCAATGAGCAGGACGTCCTTGCGCTCGCCCTTGAGGACACCGGCCTGCAGGGCCGCGCCGAGCGCGACGACTTCGTCGGGGTTGACGCCCTTGTTGGGCTCCTTGCCCCCGGTGAGCGTCTTGACGAGCTCGGAGACGGCTGGCATGCGGGTCGAGCCACCGACGAGGACCACGTGGTCGATGTCGGAGACGCTGATGCCGGCGTCCTTGATGACGTTCTCGAAGGGCTTCTTGGTCCGGTCGAGGAGGTCCTTGGTCATCTGCTCGAACTGGGCGCGGGTCAGCGTCTCGTCGAGGTGGATCGGGCCGTTCTCGGACATCGAGAGGTACTGCAGCGAGATGTTCGTCGAGCTCGCCGAGGAGAGTTCCTTCTTGGCCTGCTCGGCGGCGTCGCGCAGACGCTGCATGGCGATCTTGTCCTTGGACAGGTCGACACCGGTGTTGTTCTTCACGGTCGTGAGCAGGTGCTGCACGATGCGGTCGTCCCAGTCATCGCCACCGAGGGCGTTGTCGCCGCTGGTCGCCTTGACCTGGATGGTCGCGAAGCCGTCGTCGGGGTCCTTGCCCACCTCGAGGAGGGACACGTCGAAGGTGCCACCACCGAGGTCGAAGACGAGGATGA
>ENA-UOWE01001311-UOWE01001311.1-activated-sludge-metagenome-genome-assembly--contig:-NODE-1311-length-31207-cov-8.293625_pt1 | contig 31207 bp, 24 predicted proteins | sample MGYA00249841_ERZ761562 | MGnify/ENA primary metagenome ERZ761562 (study PRJEB28883, sample SAMN05720200) | activated sludge metagenome | isolation source: Anaerobic digester | place: Japan...
ATAAGTTCCTGGTGCCAGTGTAGGGGTAGGAGGAGGCGTCGTTGGACTAGGTGTTGCGCTTACAGGCCCCGGTGAATCTAACGCGCTTGCTTCAACTTTAAAGAGAATTGTGCCGGGAGGCAGGAGATAAACCGGATATCTGAATTCGCCAGGCTGATTCGCTTGTTCAGGTGTCAATTCAGCAGATCCGACAAGTATCTTCTGCATCCAGTTATCATTCGAGATGTAATACTTCTCTGTCACATTGTTTTTTCCTGAATAGAACCTGTCCCACGTCCAGACCATATATTCAATACCACCCACAGTTGCATTACCAGAAGCGCTGTTGGTAATATTCAGAACACTGGTATTCACTCCGCTGGTCACCATACCGGGAACGCCTGTGATGTAGGTTTTCGGAAGGAGGATCGAGGCCTCGCCATTGTTGAAAGTGATGGTCGATCCAGGTCCGAAAATATTGATGTTCCCATCGGTAAGCACTCTCAACGTATAGCGTGCTTCCCATACTTGCCCAAGTTTAATGGTACCAGCATTGAACTGGAGGTGATAGGGCTTGGTCACATTATTCCACTGGTCAGATTGGTTGATCCACGTATTCAGGAAGGTGGTGGTTGCATTGTAATGGTGGACATTGGTTGAAGTCGGGTTGTTGGGAACATAGTCGAATACCTTGTAAGTGCTATTCATCGCTACGACTTCATAATTGACCTCGATATTTTCAAAATTCAGGTCAACCTGAGTGTTTACGCCAGCTTCTGTCTTGAGTTCCCCGGCGATGTCTGTATAAATATCAGTCAAACTCGTTGCATCTTTGGCCCAGTAAAATTTACCTCCCGTTTTTAAAGCATAACTTTGAAGCTGAGGATGGAGGGATTCCCAAGATTCATTCCCAAGTGCGACAGTAAAAATTTTTATACCACTACTATTTGCCCAATTAATCACGCTACCAGTCCCAATTTCAGGGAAAGAAGCAGCTCCAGTTCCTCCCTCAGGATTCCCCCCTGTGTTCCATGCACCATCTGATAATAAAAGTATTGCTTTTATAGCTTTACTTCGTGGATTATCAAGAATCATTTTAACAGACCTGTAAAGGCCTTCTCTCATTGGAGTGCCCCCTGCAGGAACCATCATGTTAATGGTGGTATTAACCGTTGATCTATCAAAGGTCATATTTAAATCTAAACTGGCAAATTGAGAGGTTCCATAAAATCTTTTATTCCCTGGGTAATGTGTATTCACATATTGCTGATGAATAGAATTAGTATCATAGTTATCACAATAATTAGAACCACAATAATCACATTCATAATCTGCAGATCCGGTATCTTTACTAACCCAATACCACCCACTATATACGCCATAATCGGTTGTAAAAGCCCATCTCCAACGATTATAATAAGATGACCAATATTTGGTTGGTGTTAGATTCGCCCAGCCACCGGTTGCTGTGTTATCTCCAAAAGAAACTAGTCCAACACGATCACGAATCGGACTCATTTGGGAATTAAAGATTTTTCCAGCGTTCATTGCATGGACCATTCGGTCATCTTTTATTCCATCAGATGTATTATAGAGCATACTCCCCGACCTATCAGTGCATAATACCACATCTATCGGATTTGGCTGGAGCGCCCATCCATCACCTTTCAATTTTATAAGAACATCGACTGTATCCGTAACATTCACAGTCTGGGGGTATACTGATGTTTCAAGGCTTAAATAAGGATAATTCTTCCAATACACAGTGATTGTGTGAGTTGCGCTAAGGTTGCGAGTGAGATTTTCCCAATGTGCAGTCACGGGGACACTGCCGGTTGCAGTTGAAGAAAAATTCGGATCTCCCCAGAATGTAGTGAAAGCTCCGGGAAGGAAATTCACGATTGCATACCCATCCATATCAGAGTAAGCCGTTGTTGCAGACAGATTTGGCTGCATGGTAACATTATAGGTATCCGCATATACTGGTGTTCCGATGGAGAATGTGACGAGCTCTCCCTCCACAGGGTTTCCGTTCTCGTCGATTACTTTTGCTCTGAGTTCTCCAGGTTCCCATCCTTCAACATCACGGCTTGGCATGTTCTCAGGGATTGCGGTGAACTGCATATCCACCGCTTCCTGACTGATGAACACAACTTCCTTCGAACAAGATACTGAGGTATTTGCCTGGCTGGTAGCAGTGAGGGTGATTCTCCCGATCGAAGTCTTGGGACCATAGGTAAGCATCGCTTGTCCAACAGAATTGGTATAGACCACTGTTTCCTCTCCAGGGACTGTAGTGCTTATGTGAATCGGGCTATTTCTCACTCCATTTCCATACTGATCTCTTAATGTGTAGATAATCTGAAAGAGGCTGATCCCATCGGCATATTGTTTTGGAGGATTCCCCGGATACCCGTCAGGATTGAAATATTGTTCAATTCTCACAGGAGGGGAATTAGCAATAGCTTCAATGAAGAAATACCTGTCGGACAGAAGACCCCCGAATGGATGTACCTGGACAATGTTTGTTCCTAGGGTTGAACTCACCCGTAGCCAAGCAGTAAAATTACCAGAATTATCATTTTGTATGGTCGCAGCTGGTCCCGGTGGTGTAACGTTTTCAAATATTGGAGTTCCATTTGAGGCTGATACATAGAAATACGTTTCTTCAGGATACCTCCTATTATCGATTGGATTACCCCACTGATCGCTGTATTTGATAATCAGCGGTATTAAAGACCCGACTGTTGCCTCTGATGGGACCTGATAGGAAACCATCTGAAGGGGATTGTCATGGTCGATTTTAATTTCTGTTTGCCACGATACGCTTTGGGGAACTTCGTTGGGATCGGTATCGTTCACCTTGTAAAATATTGTTCCGGTGAGATTTGCCACTCCACTCTTGTATTTTGAAGTAAAGGTGGTTGCGGTTTTGTTATTGACCGTATAGGCAGATGTAGGATTAATTGTCCCGAAAATTTGATTGTCAAGTGTGAATTGAACAAGGTACCCATCCATGGTTGAGTTAGTCCAATTACTAATTTCTAAAGTAATACTACAGGAATCTGCTCCATTGGCAACGACCCATTCTTTACTTCTCGACCATGCGGCTTGATCTACGACCATTCCTGAAGTAATTAAGACAACATTAATACACAGTATCAGAATGATTCCGGCACGGCAAAACCGATCCATCTTTTTCCCTCAGCACCTTAGTGAGTGCATTGTTATATTCATCCTCTATTATAACTATTCTTCAAGACAAAAATGAAAATATATATTAGAGAGAATATTCCCTCCAAAAGAGATTCATGAATCAGTCACTATGAATGCAAAGGCATTTTTTTTATCGCAGGTTTTAAATCCTTTACAGGTTTTTTTACTATTTAAGTAATTAAATCGGTTATTCCCATGCGGAAAGAGCGCCCAACGTTACAATTGGGGTTAATCAAGAATGATTCTGGACAATTATCAATTGATTTTATCATAGGCTTATCGATTTTCATGATCGCTTTGATCATGGCATCCACCATGGCTGCGGGTCTCCTTGTGGGACTTCAGAGTAAACATATTGATTATGATGCTGTTGCATACCGGACTGCAGTGATGTTAGTTGAAGACCCCGGAGAACCTGTTGAAACTGTGGGGAAATCAATATTTTCAAACCCTTTTCCAAAATATCAATGGGAATTCGTTATTAAAAGTTTAGAGAAAACATTTGTAAAAAGGTTCGGTCTTGCAGTTTCAAAGAGTACTCCAGGAGTAATTTCTTCAACGAAACTTGGAAGGTTCATGAACAATACTTTCTTTTCTGCTGATGATTATGAAAATAAATTGCTTTTTAATGATTATCCTTATTATTATAATATTACTATACAAAGGACCGGTGGAACTCCTCAGATGATTGGAGATGCATACCATGATAATTCACAGTATGGATATATACGAAGAATTATTTTTGAAAAGGAATCTGGAACTATCAATGTAGAATTAGCCAATTATAACCTTCCCGAAGGTGATGGAAAACTCACTGTTGAAATTTGGACGTCTGATTTTCTCAATTCACTCCCACGTGATGGATCAACTTATATACTCGATCCCTACCGGGAAAATGTTAAAATTAAATTAAGTTTTGATGGAGTTATTCCTAAATTAGACCCGGTATCCGGAGCCCCTATTCCAGTGAGATTGGAGGGGGTCATATGTGAATATAACTCAACCCCATATTCGGAAGTTGGATCTGGGACGTCCATTGATACCACAAATTTTGTTTATAAACTATCTGATGGTACCGAGATAACCCCACCTTGTGAAATTGGATTCCCTGATTATATGATCACTAATTTAAGCAGAATGCTAGATTTATACCCCCAGATTAATATCGACAAGCCCATTATTTTAATTACGTACAATTTTGGTGCAACTGCAGATATTTCAGGGCGTGAAATTTCAACTGCATCTGATTATACCGGTCCAGAACTAAGACCCGCATGGATGGAGGTACGGGTATGGTAGGTGATGACGCGCAGATTTTTACAATCGAAGGAATTTCTGCAGCATTTTTAATACTTTTCACTACATATCTCGCAGTTTCCACTACCACTGTCCTTACTCCAGGAGATACCCATATTGCCGATCTCCAACTCACGCAACTGGGGAACGATGCACTCGCCATCATGGATACACCTGATACAGCAGGGGGATCAAGTGAACTCCAAGAATATATAATGAACAATGATAAAGTGAATTTTCACAATAAATTGGCCTTCTACTTAAATACCCTTCCTGGGACCGCCCAAAAGGACAGAATAAAATTTTCCGCGAAATATTATTATCGCGCTGCTGATTCGCTAAGTAAAGTTGTAGAATATCCATTCGATGATATTGACACTTATTACCGTGAAAATGCGGTGACCGTCACAAGATGGGTTTATTTACCTGATACACCTGTTTCAAATCCTCCTGATATGAGAGACACTGATCATCCCAAGAAGGTGGTATTACTCGAGGTGCTTTTATGGCGGTAAACCATGAAGAGGCGCAATGGATGGTCATGCTTGGTCTGATTATCAGTTTCACAATTTTATTTTTAGCTCTTGTAATCAATCAGTCAATACTTGTTGGTCAAACCACGGCCGAAAGTGCTCTCGAATTTCCAAAATCTGATATTTTTGACTTAAAAAATCAGATTCGAGAGATCAAAGATTCACCAGTGGCTGATTTAGATGAGATGATTTCTGATATTACCTTGATCTCGCTTCAAAAGAAAGGAGCGCTAGTTGAGATAATTTATGATCCAAATTGGGAAATCCATTATAATAATGGGGTCACACAGTATACCGAGAGCATTATATTTTGGGATTATTGATATGAATCGCAACGAGAGTGGTGTTTCAAGTCTGCTCGAATATCTTTTCATCAGTGGAATAATGATTCTGTTTATTGTGATTACGGTTCCAATGGTGACTTCAATTTTTATTGAGCAACCAACTAACCAGCTGACGACAACTGCGTTTATTGACGTCGGTAATGGGATAAGTACCAGAATTGTTGATTTATACTCATTAGTCCCTGGCCCGAACACGGCTCATATCAAAACAGTATTTGATATTCCCGATGATATTGCAGGAAGGGACTATATAGTCGAAATAGAACAAGGATCAAAAGTTGTTGTATCTCGGGGCGATTACCAAACCCAAGTATCACTCGGTGGTATCTCTGTTTCAACCATGGGTTCAACAGGGGGTAGAACAAGTGCCAGCGGGTGGAATATAATAAGATTTGACAACCCTCCTTAACAGGTGAGTGCATGAGAGCTGATAATCACATGAAAGATTCCAGCAAACGAATTAAACCGGATTTGAGTGTATCTGAAACCGTTGGGTTCATTATTATCTTTGGTATTACCATAACTGGAATCGCGATTGTCACTCTCTATGGGTATCCTGCATTACTCAATGCTCAAGCCGACGCAAACATTCGGAACATGGAACGGAACATGATCGTCCTCCAGAGTGACGTCAACGCACTCGTCTACAAGAGTGTCCCCTACAAAGAGACAACGATGCAGGTGAGCGGGGGGGTGCTGTCAATTGAAAAACCTGATCCATCATCGTCTGAATCCCCATATTTTGAAATAGCGGATGGCAATAATCAACTATTAACCGCATTACCCAATCAGAAATTTTTTCCAGGAACTATCCACTTTTTATCAGATTTAGGTGACGTTGCTGTTGCTCTTGAAAATGGGGCTGTCGTCAAATGGCAAATCGGTGAAACAGGACGACAATATAAACCAGCCGTTATGCTCTCAAAACCCCGTTGGTTCATTGATGATTCTGGGGGGACACAAACAATGGTTATCACACTCATTCAAATAGATTCAGATAGAGAGTTATCAAAATCAGGGATTTCCACGGTTCAAATGAAAATAGAACCTCTTCTTATCCATGACCCTGATGGAACTCCCAATTCAGGCGATGAGACGAATTTCTTCGATAATTCCCCAGGAGGTAATAAGGTGAAAATTACAGCAACGGTAAAGGATAAATTTTTTAGAGCATGGGGTAATTACGTTTTCCTTGATCTTATAAAGAAAAATGTACCTGATCCACTCCCATCGACCTGGGAAATTGATAATATTGATCGCCTCATTATCAAAGGTTACAAAATCACTGTAATAGGCCTCTGACAATCCACTCTTTTCCCCACCTTCCACCACAACCCACATTACCCCACCATACCAACCTTCTTCCATGGTCCTTGAAGAGACTCTCCTGTTCAACTCGGCAGATGATGCGGACACGTTCATCAGGTTCCTCCGGAAGAAACGGTGCAAGGCGCACAAGAGATCAACGGCGGTGTTCCTGGAAGTCCAGGAGATATCCGGCCCAATCGACAATATCATTGGCTACCTGAGAGAGCTGGCGGAAGATGCAGAGCTCGACGAAGACGAGTTCGAGGAGGGATACCCCTTTGAGGAGCGTATCGAAGTCCTCGAACGGCAGAAGGAGATGCTCGGCAATTTTCTTTTATCGCACGGGGAGGGGGATATTGTCTTTTCGGCGGGTGATATCAAGGAGTATTCAAAGACCGCCACGCTGCACATGATGCAGTCGGTGCTGCCGATCTTCAGGGAAAAGATGGCAGAGCTGGGGCATGAACTGCCGCCTCCGCAGGAGGAGAAGAGACAGGAGATATCAAAAGAGGAGGCAAAGAAAGCCCGGGGTTTTCTCGCGGTCTTTGACCTGCTCGAAGAAAATAACATGATCGAGAAGGAGGGGGATTTCTACCGGCTGACAAAGAAGCTGCCCCTCGCCGAGTGCAGAACGAAGGTCCACCTGCCGGACATGCCGGAGATCGATCCTGATGACCTCCCTGGTTACGGGCTCTCGTCGCACGTCAACCTCATCGGGCAGGTCCAGTACCAGGTGTTCATAGACTCTGATGTCAATTTCCAGTTCTCTGTCGATGAGATGGACGAGGGACTGATCGGGCTTGATGTGGACGCTGAGAGCCTTGACACTTTCTACCGGGGCCTTGAGCGAAAAAAGGTCGCGATTCATGCCGTCCTGGAGGTGGTAGGCCAGGCAGGGAAGATATCGTTTGATGCACTCTGTGAACGCCTCCAGGAGTATCCGATCCACGCAGAAGAGAGCCCCGAACGAATTACGCTTACACTCGAACGGGAGTTCCTCTCCTCGCTCGTCTCGGAGATGCGAAAACTCGGGTACCTCACGGGCTCGCAGGAGAATATCAGGCTGGCGAGATAACCGGTAATTCCCCCTCTGATTACCCAAAGGGGTAGGGATCACCTCGGAGTTGCGTCAGGAGGAGGCGGACAGTGCTTATTCCCCCCGCACTGCTCACCGAGATAAAAGGCCAGCCGGAAACGTGTATTGAGTAGAATCTCCAGGATCATTTGGGTATTTATTCTGAAAATGACAATCTCTGGTCCCCAAAAAACACGCGATCTTTTGCGAGTACTTGGGTCGAAAGGGTGCATATGACCAGATTATTCGTCTGTCGTTTCAGAGAGGCTGATTGCCTTCGGCTGGATGTCCACTAAAACAGCGTCACATAGACAAACGAGTGAATACCAATCGATAATCTCTGATCTCCTGCGTCTTTGTATCTTTTCCCCATCCAAAAACTCTTGTAGAAAGACATGAGGTAGTTGTTCCGGAAGGTCATGTATACCCTTACTGCAGTGTTGCATCAAGAAGAGGACATGTATGTTGCCGAGTGCCCGGAAGGTATTACTGTGAGCCAGGGAAGAACCCTGGAGGAGGCGGTATCAAATCTCAAGGAAGCAACAGCCCTGTATCTTGAAGAATTTCCCCTCGCAAAAGACCGGAGAACGATCATTACCTCCTTCGAGGTGATTCCGGCTGCCAGGACATAGAGATATATCTGGTGATAAAGTAGTAAAGATCCTCTGCAAAGAGTTCGGTTTCACAATATCAGGGCGTTCGGGCAGTCACATTCGCCTCGTAAAGATCGATAAGGGTAAGAAAATCGGCACCGTATTGCCAATGCATGACGAACTGAAAACAGGGGACTCTCCATGGAATTCTTAAACTGCCCAGGGGAGAACCAGAATATTTTTTCCGATATCTCTGAATCTTTTTTCACCTTATTTCCCGAACAGGACTGTCATCTGATGTTGCTCCCTGCTTTCAGGTGACCAAGGTTGAGGCGATAGCCAATGTCGTCATCGACCAGGGCTATCAAGACCCGATTCTGCTGATCGAGACGGTAATCCGGACACTCTTATGCGAAGGGATCCCTAAAGGTTTTCAACTTTTCCGGATGGGACATGAGAATCCGGTAAAGATCCCCACCTTGATATCAGAAAAGGCTTAAGAAAATACTCGCATAGCGGAAAAGAAAACCAACAGTTATCTTGAGATAATATGGAGAGGCGGTGCAAGAATGGGGGTTATGGGAATGCCTTCCCCGGAAAAAAAACCATCCCTGGAAAAGGCATGAGTTGAGCCTCCTGTGAAGGGATATCCATGAGTGGGGAAAAGAGAGTATAAATTACAGGTACCCGTTCCTTCTCAGCCACTCCACCTGGGGACCGGTATACCGGTAGATGATGTCGCACTTGTCGTCCTGGAAGCTCCAGGGGATCACGACAAGGATATCCCCCTCGCGGATCCAGACTTTCTTTTTTATCTTCCCCTTGATCCTCCCCATCCGGGTAACCCCGTCGTAGCACTTCACCCGGATATGGTTTGCCCCCATCATCAGCTCGGCCTGGGCAAACATCTCCTTGTTCCGCTTCTGGGGAAGGCGGACCCGGATGATCTCCCCGGACTCGTTCTTCTCCTCGTCGGTCTTCCTCTGGATCAGCGAATCAACTCCTCGGCTCCTGCCCTCGTATCCGCGATAAACATTCAAAATTTGAGGTGTGAGTTTATAGAATTTTCCCGGATATGCCCGCCTGGGTGCCACAGGATCCAGGAGCGGAGTCCAGAGCTTTGACCATTGCGTGCCGAAAAGATCGGGCTCAAAAGAGAGGGTCAGATAGGGATTTAGAGAAGGAAATTTCCATCCAATAATATATATTATTTGCGTACACATGTATACTCAGGATGACAGGAACCCGTGCAGATACCAACTCGGTCGGCGCCATCGTAAAAGACCTCTACAGCCATGACTGGAGCATCCGGCAGGCCGCGGTGCAGCGCATCGGGAGCATCACGAGCGCCGACGACCTCTCCGCCCTCTTCTCCCTTCTGCGCCGCGAGAAGTGGTACATCCGTGAAGCCGCGGCTGCCGGCATACGGGTCCTCGACCGTCCCAGTCTCATCCCGGTGCTTCGCTCCGTCATGCGTGACGGCGATGATATCCTTCGAAACGCCGCCACCTGCGCACTCGGGAACATGCGCTCGCGGGAGGCCGAGGCAATCCTTGAGAAGGCGGCAGACGACCCTGACTGCCGGGTGAGGAAGAACGCCAGGGTCTCGCTCCAGCGGATCAGGGCTCCGTTGCCCTGAACTCTCGCCTGGGCATTCATTGCGGTTTTCAGCGGGTTTTATTCATTATCAGCTAAAATCCCGCTTTTCACTCTCTGTTATGCGATTGACGACCCGTCTGCCAATTATCAGGGCTATTTGCCCCCCCGTCCCCAGATATGACGACCTCCGCCCAACACAAAATGGTTGCGAAGCTCCCATCCGCTGACAACGAATCCGTCTCATCGGTCCCTGATAGTGCTTTTGAGAGGGAGGAATGAGCAAGATGAAGAATCGGATCGTGAAAACGGCAACGTATCAATGACTATGGGAGAACGCAAATGAAAATTCCGACCCAATCTCCACGTATCAAAAAAAGAAGAGGCTGATATCCGGTGGTACCATCCTGCCAGGTGACTGCAACACCTACCCTTTTACCAGAATCCGCATTCTGAACGAAGCGTTACTGGCCTGAATATCCCTTCTTGCGAGTGAGTATATCAAGTATCTTTACCTCATAGCCCAAAACGACATAGACGATCCGAAAATTCCCCACACTTAACCGGTATTTCTGGGGATGCGTGTCTTTTAATGGCCTGATATCGGCATGGGCACGGGGTGCATACGGGTCTTCCTCCAGGCATGGCAAGCTTTTCCTGATCCTGGTTTGAGAATTAAACGGAATTTTTTGGAACTCCCTCTGGAATGCCCTGGATACCAGTACTCTGAACATCAGAGCTCATCCAGGGGTATGAAGTCATCGTTCTCGAGAATCTCCTTCCAGCGTGTGTCAAGGTGTTTCCAGCCCGGATCTTTCCGGTGCCCCGCCCCTCACCCGTTTCCCAGGCAAAAAGGTCATGCTTTTGTTGCCCCTGGCACCAAGTATTTGTGGAAACTGTGGAATCATGCCGTACCGATTTGCCGACCGGATGCACTGCGCACCACCCTCGTTCCTGGGGAAGTTGTTTGCGGTCTCCACCGACCCCCGCATCATCTCATTTGCCGGGGGCCTCCCGAGCTCTGCCTTTATCGATGTCGAAGGTCTCGCTGACGCTTCCCGGCATGTCTTCGACGAGGAGGGAAGAGAGGCCCTCCAGTACTCCACCACCGACGGCTACCTTCCCCTGCGCGAGTTCATTTCCCGGCGTTACGCAAGGCGCCTCGGCCTCTCCATCCCCCCGGACGAGATCCAGATCGTGAACGGCTCCCAGCAGTGCCTCGACCTGGTGGCAAAGATCTTCCTCAACAGGGCCGACCCGGTGGCGATGGAACGGCCGGGATACCTTGGTGCGATCGAGGCCTTCTCCCTCTACGAACCCTCGTTCCACGATGTCGCGTTCGGAACCGATGGCCCGGACATCGATGAGTTCCGCCATGTCATCCGGGAATGTTCCCCCAAGTTCTTCTACGGCATCCCCAACTCCCAGAACCCCTCCGGCCAGACCTACACGTATGAGAAGCGGAGGGCCATCGCCGAGGTCCTGGAGGGGTCAGACACGGTCTTTTACGAGGACGACGCGTTCGGGGAGCTCTTCTTCGATGGCAGGCCGAGGCGCCCGATCAAGGCCCTCATCCCGGACCTCTGCATTCTCTCTGGCTCGTTCTCGAAGGTCATTGCCCCTGGCATGCGCATCGGGTGGATCTGCGCACCAAAAGAGATCCTCTCGCAGTTCAACTGCGCCAAGCAGGCAGCAGACCTCCACTCGAACTTCCTCTGCCAGAAGGTCCTCTCGCGATACCTCGCAACCCACGACCTCGACGAACATGCCCGCCGCATCTCGACCGCCTATGGGCAGAACTGCCGGCTCATGTGCGACCTCCTGGACGACCAGTTCCCGGCAGGGACGGCCCACACGCACCCGGAGGGTGGGATGTTCCTGCTCGCCACCCTCCCCGACGGGCTTGACTCGATGAGGGTCTTTGAGGAAGGGCTGAAGGGAGGCGTCGCCGTGTTGCCGGGAATCCCCTTTTACGTCTCGGGTGGCGGTAACTCAACTATCCGTCTCAACTTCTCGAGCATGGACGATGAGCGGATCAAGGAAGGTATGGACCGCCTCGCCCGCGTGGTCCGGGCCCTCGTCTGACCTCACTCGAGAGGAGCAGCCCACCTCTCCGGAAGCGCGGCCATCACCGCCGATGTCACGAGAAGGGTAAACGTCATCTCGGGGAGGACGCCTTCTGCAGCCTCCAAAAAGAGCGAGGGAAACGGGACACCGAGGGTCACGGAGGCGATTCCGATATGCAGCGGGAGGAGCAGGACATAATAATAGACAGGGATACTCGCCGCCCAGAGGGCAGCCCTCGCCCACCTCCCCTTCCCAAGGCTCCACCGGTACAGCACCACGTACCAGGCCCCCCACAGGAACCCGGCCAGGACGTGCGAGGGGATGTTTCTCTCCGGGGCGTACACCACCCCCTGCAGGAGGCCGACAATAATCCCCCCGAACGGACCGGAGAATGCCGCCCCGAGCGTGACACACACTTCGCTCGGCTCGGCCAGGAGACCGTGGCCCAGGGGAACCGCAAGCCCCGAGAAGAGCGTCAGGGCGGCGAGCGTCCCGAGAGAGAGCGCCGCAAGGAACTGGCGGAGGGAGAGGCGCGGGGAGAAGATCCCACGGGGTTCCGAGCGCATAAGAGAGTTATGTTCACGCGACTGATCCAAAAAGGTTGTGCGGCGCAGGGGCTGCGGTAGCCTTATATCAGGTATGGTGATATCTCATGTATCCCTGGGGGGGATATTGTTTGAGAGCCAGACCTGTTTACATTCTTGTGGGAGTGCTTCTTGCGGTGATTGGGTTGTCGTTTGCCACGATGGCACAGAGCCAGTGCCCATCAACATGCTCGTGCCTGCTCCCGGGAGACGCAAAGGCAAAGGGGTATACCTCTCTCTGTGGGGGAAAACAGACCCTCTGCGGGTATGATAAGTCCCGGAACCCGATGTATTGCTACCAGAAACCTTCTCCTACGGCAACCACGAAGGCAACGACCACGCCCACTACCCTACCGGTGACCTCCTGTCCGTCAGCCTGCTCGTGCCTGCTCCCGGCTGATGCAAAGGCAAAAGGGCTCACCTCGCTCTGCGGAGGGAAGGAGATTCTCTGTGGATACGACCAGTACCAGAACCGGAAATACTGCTACCAGGTGCCTGCGACTGCCACCGCAACACCAGCCCCCGTACTCTGCCCTTCATCCTGCTCGTGCATGGATGCAGCTGGCGCCAAGCAGGCCGGGTATACCACCTATTGCGGGAATAGCCAGGCGATTTGTGGCTATGATCAGTACCAGAGCCCAAAGTACTGCTTCGTGATCCCCACGGCAACCACCCAGGGGATCGGTGCCGTCTCGACCCGCACTCCTGGGACACTCGTGACGCCGGCTCCTCCCACGCTCCCTGTTGCCGCGGCACCCGGAAGGTGCACGATATCAGGAAACATCTACCGGTTCTTCCATGACCCGCACACGCTCAGAATCAGGGTCACCAACCTTGACTCAGGGACTGACAGCATGCAGGATGTCTCCCCTGTGTACAGCGGGGACCTGGTCTCCCATTATTCCTACCTCGTCCTTGCCGGGTGTAACGGGAACTACCGGATCGAACCGGTATACGAACCCTATCCTGGTGCATGCCGGTGGACCGGGACCTTTGCGCCTGCCCGTTCTTCCGATGTGCACCTCTCGGGAACCAGCGAGACAGGATGGGACTTCACGTATGTCCCCGAGGACTCGCGGGTACCTGACGTGTCGGTTGTCCCGAACCCTGCCACACCGGAGATGGACCAGGACGTCCGGATCAATATCGAAGCCGTGGATGACTCTTCAATCGTCTTCATGGCCGCCCGGTACGAGATGATCTTTGTAGATGGTACGAGGAGGTCGGTCGACTGGCAGGAACTGGCCGTGACTCCCGGAATCGCCTACCGGCCCGGCGATACGCCACCCCAGACCGGCCACTTCACCATTACCGATGACCGCCTCGCCCGAATCGAGGTCACTGCACGGGTCTGTGACAGCGGAGGGAACGAACGCTGGGGATCGGGGACCGTGATGTTTGGCTCCTGCAGTGACCGGGTCCAGAACCGTGATGAGCTGGGTATCGACTGCGGGGGAGCATACTGCCCTGCATGCCGGGAGTGCGCATGGTGCGGCGAGGACATCGTCCCGCTTCTCCTGAACGGCAACCCTGATGACAAGATCGACGTGGTCTTCATCCCCGACACCTCGTATGGCGGGAACCGGGACACGTTCATAGACGACGTATGGGATGCAATTGAGAACGGGTATTATGCAAATGACGCGATATCCGGCAACAGGAACAAGTTCAACTTCTACTACCTGGATGACGAAGCAGACGTGACTGCATACCCTGCATGTGGGTTCACGCCCCCGCTTGGGAGCTGCGAGGCCTTCCAGGATGCGACGACATTTGCAGACTCTCTCGCTGTCCTGCATACCGACAATTTCCGTGACTGGTCCAGTACCAAGTGCGGGAGGAGGGTGTTCTCCTCTGAGCCGACCAGTTACCGGACATTCGTCCACGAGAGCGGGCATTCCGTCTTCGGGCTCAAGGACGAGTACTGCTGCGACAGCCACTACAGCCAGAACAACCCGAACCCTAACATCTGGCAGAACGAGACTGCATGCCGGAACGACGCACTCACTGAGGGGTGGGACCCTGACGACTGTGACAACTTCTGCCCTTCAGGAAGCGGGAACTGTGGAGCAGGTTTCTGGGATATCGACCCGAACATCTGCATCATGACCTGCTCCCAGTCCTGCGACCGCTGCGGGGCTGCAGGGATGTGCCAGTACGAACAAGCCTGTCTTCGGAGGGTGAACTGGGTCTTCTCCCAGTTCTCATGAGGAGGAAAACAATGAGAATTCAACCAGTCATCATGGTCATTCTGGTGGCCCTGCTGGTGTGCACGCCACTGTGTTGCGCAGCCGGGACAACGGATTCCACCAAGGCCATCCTTGTCACATACCAGTATAAGGACGGGAAGATCACCACGATCAGTTCCCGGGTGGTATATGGCTATCCTCCCAACAATGTGGGGGGCACCGACATCCGAGTTGATCTGAAGGGAAAGAACGGTGCAGTACTCGGATCCTTTGGGATCGATGATCCGAGGATACTCTATCACGAGGAGGGTGCAGATCTCCAGGAAGAGGTGGTTTTTACCGTTCTCCTCCCGTTCAGCACCGATGCGTCAAGTGTCAGCCTTTACGAAAGCAGGAGCGGGGCAGTGATGGCCACAACAGACATCTCTTCGGCGATTTCGTCGTTCTGCGCGAGCCATCCCAATGACCCGCAGTGCGGCGCAGCAGCGAAGCCTACCCAAGCTGGCATCGGTTACGGCATTGTCCTTGCTGCAGGAGCTGGCGCAACACTGCTCATGAGGAGAAGGGGCTGACCACCCTGACCGGGTGATCCCCCATCTCCCCCTTATTTCGGCTTGTAGTACCCCCACTTTTCAAGGGACTGCGCAAGTTCAGGCGATGACCGGGCCTTCTCATCGAGGCTCACTCCCTCTCTCCACGCCTCGATGGCCTGCATGGTTGCGGTTGCGCCGGCGCGGGTGCCCTTCGGGTGCCCGTGGATCCCGCCGCTCACAAGGAGCACGAGGTCTGTGCCGTAGATGACGAGGACGTCAGGGACAAGGCCTGGGTGCAGGCCCCCTGAAGAGACCGGGAATGCACTCTTTATGGCACCCCAGTCCTGGGCAAGGAGGGCATGCCGGACCTCCTTCACGCGGCGTTCCCTGAGGACGTCGGCGAGGATCCGGGCCTCCTTCTTTGACCCGGTGAGCTTTCCTACCGCAGTCCCGGTATGGATCTGGGAGACTCCAATCATCCGCATCATCTTTGCGAGGAACTGCATGGTGATCCCGTGCTTTGGGTTCCTGTCGAATGATGCGTGCATCGCACGGTGCGCGTGGATCGCGAGACCCAGGTCGGAACAGTAGTCCCTGAGGGTCGAGACCGCCGCAGTCCCGGCAACCACCACATCGATCATCGCGTAGTTCCAGCCGCTCTCCGCGAGCATCTTCGCTCGCTCCTTCATCGTCTCCGTATCTGCGGTGATGTTGATGAAGGCTGACTTCACATCGCCGGTCGCCTGCTCGGCCCGATCGCGCATCCTCGTCAATTCCCGGACGCGGTCATCGAACCGGTTGAAGGAGGTGGAGGTCAGGTTCTCATCGTCTTTCACGAAGTCAAAGCCGCCCATCCAGGTCTCGAACCCGATCTCGGCATGCTCCCGTGCGGAAAACCCCACCTTGGGCTTGGGGACTGCGCCCGTGAGCGGGCGGCCCTCCACCCGCATCATCTTCCGGATACCCTCCATCCCGAAGTGCGGGCCCCTGAAGTGCTGCAGGTATCCGGCAGGAAGGCTCACGTCGATGAGGCGGAGGTTCCGTATTGCCTTCATCCCGAAGATGTTTCCCGCAATCCCGCTCAGGAGCTGTGCAGCATTCCCCTCCTCCCAGAGGCCGGGGGGATACGCGATCCGGACATACCTGCCGTCGATATCGTAGACCGTGGCCTGGAGGTCCTTCATCCTGGGCGGGAGAGTGTGGAGCGTGGTCCAGGTCCCGGTCGAGCTCTCGGAAGCGATCCTTCCTGCTGCCTCCTCGGTGCTGATCCCTGCTGCCGGCTCAAAGTAAAAGAGTGCGTCCAGTTCGTCCTTCCCGGGGACGTACCCGGTGTCGACGAAGTCCATGTACCAGTCGATTGCCATCTGATTCTCCCTGTAGAGTAAGGTGAGGGGAGGGATAATAAGGGTGCGAATGGTGCAGATGCCCTTCGCCAGGAGCCGGGTACCCCGGGCGAAACACATAAGTTCCGCCGGTTTTTTATCCCTGGTGATGAACAACCCTGAACGCCCCACTACGCGCCTGCGCAACCTTATCCTCGCCGACCCAATCCTTGTCATCCCTGTCGTCCATGACCCGCTCTGCGCGAGGATCGCCGAGCAGGCAGGGTTCTCTGCGATCTTCTCGGCAGGCTACGCGAACTCTGCCGCGCTCCTGGGAAGGCCCGATGTCGGCCTGCTGACACTCACAGAGATGGTCGACTGTGCAGCGAGGATCGTGGACGCAACCACAATCCCTGTCTTTGCGGACGGCGACACGGGGTACGGCAACGTGACCAACGTGGGCAGGACCATCTCCCTCTATGAGAGGGCTGGTGTCGGCGGAGTCTTCATCGAGGACCAGGTCTCGCCAAAGCGGTGCGGGCACATGGAGGGAAAAGCACTCATTCGTCCGGAAGAGATGGAGGCAAAGGTCAGGGCAGCAGTCGACGCGAGGAAGGACCCGGACCTCGTGATCATGGCCCGCACCGACGCAATCGCCGTCAACGGCATCGAGGACGCGATCGAGAGGGCAAACCTCTACTTCGAGGCAGGCGCAGACCTGACATTCGTCGAGGCCCCCGAGTCAGTGGAGCAGATGCGGCGCATCTGCCGCGAGGTCGAGGGGCCGTCGTTTGCCAATATCCTCCCCGGAGGAAAGACGCCGGTCCTCTCTGCATCCGAGCTGGAGGCGATCGGATACGCCGTCGTCGCCGACCCCGTCTCCTGCACCTATGCGATCGCAAAGACAGTGCAGTTCGTCCTGTCGGAGTTGAAAAGGACCGGGTCCCCCGCATCGTACACGGACAGGTTGATGGGGTTCGATGAGTTCAACCGCCTGGTCGGCCTTGAAGAGATACGCGAGAAAGAGTGCTCGTATTACCGCAATAGTTCACCCGTTGCACGGGGATGACGTGGAGCAATATGGCTTCATGTTGTTCGGAACCATTTGGTTTATACCAGGTATGGGCTCAATGGTTCACAAAGGGGGAACGTCGCAGTTCCTGTCCTCCGAGAGCGTAACCATTAATAATAAAATAAAAGACTTACGAAATGATGACACGCACCCTGGCCGTATGCATGGTTGTTGCGATACTCCTGTGCCTGTCCATTCTCCCTGCGAATGCAGCTGAAGACGCCAATACGCTCTACCAGCAGGCACTGGACCTCTATTACCAGGGAAAACTCGATGATGCGCTGGCTGTGTGCGGAAAATCCCTCAGCCTCAATCCTAAGGCCTCCAGTTCCTGGAACCTGAAGGGGATGATCCTCGACGACCTCGGCAAGTACCAGGATGCCCTGGACGCGTACAACGAGGCAATACGCTTGAAACCAACAAGCTATGTCGCCTACAATAACAAGGGAAACACCCTCAAGCACATGCTCCGGTATGACGAGGCTGTGCAGGCATACGACGAAGCCCTCAAGATAAACCCCTCGTACACCTATGCCTACTACAACAAAGGAAACCTCTTATCACTCAATGGAAGATATGAAGAGGCCATCAAATCGCTTGACAGTGCAATCTCATATGATCCCCATTACGCTGAAGCCTGGTACAGTAAAGGCCTTGTGTACCAGAAGATGAACTTGCACCAGGATGCGGTATTCTCTTTTGAAAAGGCCATTGCAGAAAAAGCAGCTTACAAAGAGGCCTACTATGCCAAAGGCATATCTCTTGTGAAACTCGGAAAAGAGGAGGATGCTGTGGCCGCATTCTCAAGGGTCCTCGAACTTGACCCTTCGCATGCCAATGCAAAAAACCAGCTGAATGCCATCGGCAGCCAGAATTACAGCCTGAACCACACGGATACGGAAATACCCATCGGGGGCGGCCTCTCTGACCCGTGGCCTCTCTATCTCGCAGTAATTGTCATCGCTGTCGCCGGATTGGGCTTCCTGTTTTTTAGGTTCTCCCCCGCCATGGGGTCAGGAAAAGCACCCCCCACGACTGGGCCTCCCCCTCACGAAATGGGGGAGAAAAGATCACCGGAGAAGCGACCGAAAGGCACAGGGACCCCCCACGACGTGTTTATCAGCTACTCCTCACAGGACAAGTATGTGGCCGATGCCGTGTGCGCCAGCCTCGAATCCCGCAATATCCGCTGCTGGATAGCCCCGAGGGACCTACTTCCGGGGATAATGTATCAGGAAGGGATCATCAGGGCAATCGAAGAGTCACGAATAATGGTGTTCATCTTCTCCTCCCATTCCAATAACTCGCCTCATATCGTTCGCGAACTCACTAAAGCTGTATCGAGCGCGGTAATAATTATCCCCTTCCGCATCGAGGACGTGGTCCCTTCGAAGGCAATGGAATACCTCATCGGTGCCCCTCACTGGCTCGATGCACTCACCCCTCCCCTCGAGACCCATATTCAGACACTGGCAAGAACAGTTGAATCGTTACTAGGGGAAGGGGAAGAGCCTGGTAATGGGAAAAAACAGTGAATCGTTATTTCGACCTCAAAAAAATTATTTGAACGAACGCCTGATACGCACCGACTCGGCGTGGGCACAGAGCCCCTCGGCATCGGCAATGGTCTCAATGGTATCTCCAATTGCCTCAAGCCCTCTCCTGTCGATGATCTGGACCGTCGAGGTCTTGCAGAAGTGCGATACATTCAACCCTGAGTAGGTCTTCGCGTACCCCGCGGTGGGGAGGACATGGTTTGTCCCGGATGCATAATCCCCCGCGGCAACGGGGGTGTATGGCCCGACAAAGATGGACCCCGCGTGCCTGGCCATGTTCAGGACCGAAAGCGGATCGGCGACCTGGATGGAGAGGTGCTCGGGCGCGATCTCGTTCATGCCGGCGATCGCCTCCTCCATGGTGGGCGAAACGACGTATCCCGAATGCCCAAGGGCCTTCTCGATGATCTCTTTCCGCGGCGAGGCGGTGATCAGTCTCTCTAGCTCGGCCTTCACCCGGTCTACAAGCGCCTCATCGGTAGTGATAAGCACGCAGGCCGCGTCAGGGTCATGCTCTGCCTGGGCGAGGATGTCAATTGCGATGAATGCAGGGTTCGCCGTCCCGTCCGCGATGATCCCGATCTCGCTTGGACCCGCGGGAAAGTCGATCTCGGCATGCTCCCGGAGCATCATCTTCGCGGCCGTCACGAACACGTTGCCCGGCCCGACGATCTTCTGGACCGGGCGGATGCTCTCTGTCCCGAGCGCCATCGCCGCGACCGCCTGGGCGCCGCCGATCCGATAGACCTCGTCAACTCCTGCAATGTCGAGCGCGACCAGCGTCAGTGGGAGTATTGGCGGAGGACTGCAGGCGCACATCTCGGGGACCCCTGCGACCTTTGCCGGGACTGCGTTCATCAGGGCGGTCGAGGGATATGCCGCTCTCCTGCCCGGGACATAGAGGCCGACCCGGTCGAGGGGCGTGGTCTTGACGCCGAGCACGATGCCTGGCTCCACCTCCTCGAGCCAGAGGCTCCGCTCCTTCTGGAGCTCATGGAACCTTGTGATACGCGCCTCGGCCTCGATAAGGCTCTCCAGGAGCCTGTCGTCCACTTCGCCGTAGGCCGCCTCGATCTCGTCTTTTGTAACCCGCACCGAGGTGACCTCCGGTTCGTGCTTCCTTGCCATGGCAAGCAGCGCCCCGTCACCTCCTTCCCGGACCGCCTGGATGATCCCTGCCACGGAGACCTTTGCCTCGTCGAGGCTCGACCGCCGTTCCGCCACCCAGCGGTCCACATCAAGCGCGTTGAACATGCGGAGAATAGTTACTCTCCGGGCAAGATAAGGGTGTGTCCGGGAGGAGAATTCAGAGAGAGAGAAGGAGGTAACTCCGCGTTCATTCATTGGTTCCCTTTCACCCACCGATCCCCGCATACAAGTATCTCGCGTTTCCAGGCGGGAGCTCGCTCCTTGATCCTTTCGAGTATTTACTCATACCAGGCAAATGCCCTGGCTCAGGTGACCTGAAGAGACGCCAATGAGAAGGATATCCTCGCCAACCTGGACGGTTCCCCTCCAATGGATGAGAGTGCCCTCCTGGAGGCCGAACTTCGAGAACGCATTATCCCGAATCTCGTGCATATCGCAGACCGCGATCTTCTCGTACTCCTCTCTTTCCCTCACAACGCAGTGCCGCCATCCCCGACAACCCCACGAACGCCACGATGGCACCCGTAGAATTTCGTTTGGCCGCTTCGGTATAGGATCAGGTATCGAATGCGTCCGTCCTGATCGAGATGATAGATTCTCGTTGCCCACACTCCATGGCTTTCACCCTCCCGCTCCCGGTTGGTGGATATAATCCTCTTCAGCGCCCGGTTGTCAGTCTCCGTCCCACCCTATGGAAAGAAGACCCCCTGTGGTTGCGCACCGGCAGCCAAAGTGACCGGATTCATGGACAATGCAGTGGAAAAATGAGGGATTTTTGAAAATTTTGGCATAGCAACGGGCCTATCGCATCCGCCACCTCAGGGTCCCATGGGTAGTTGCAACATGATCCATGCAGATATACCGCGATGAGTGAGGATTGTCAGTCAACCCCTTGAAAACCTGGGGATGAGAGTGCCTTATTATCGCTTCACTTTTACAGGACAGGAAGGGTTTCAATTCTCTTCTCTTTCGTTGCGAATGTGATTCACAATTGTGAATATATGCCCAAATATTGTGTATGCATTTGAACATACGAGTGGGAGAAGCGCACCCTCCCCAAGGGGCCGACACTTTGATGCACAGTGTAAGAGACGCGGATATTATCAGGCCTGGGCGTGCACCTGATCCCTGATGCGGGAACCCCCGGTGAAAAAGACCCTCTACTGGTGCGACCATTGCGATGTCCCCCTGGTCGCGAGGCACTGCGGATGCGGCAGCGAAGGGCGTGCGATCTCACTCCTGCAGCCCTACGATGTCCGTCCTGCCCTAGCCTATGACAGGGAGCTGCTCGATCGGCTCATCCGGGAGAGGTTCGGAGGTGCCAGCCTTCCGAAAGTCATCCTCCTGAACAAGACCGGAGGGGTCGACCGGAATGACCTCGTGATCGTTCACGGGGAACGACTTGGCTGGCTCTCGTTTGATCCCGTCAGCAGGGAGTTTCGTTTTGACCTGGCAATCGAAGGCATCCCGTATGTCCTGCCGTGGGCATCACGCGGGATCCTCGACATCCCGGCTGTCGTTTCCCGCGAGGGACAGCTCCCTTCAGGCAGGATTGGCGGCAAGCGGTTCAGGGTGACGACCCCTGAACCCGATGGCACTGTCATTGTGAAATACCGGAAACAATGGGGGACCGGCATCCTGAAGGAAGGGTTCCTGAGGGTGAAGGAGATTGGCGTGGTACCAGAGCGGCACCCCAGGGATCCGGGGTGGGATGTGGTGGTGGACCGGAACCGGCACCACCTGAAGAACCTCGAAAGAAACGCGGTTCGTGCGATTCGCCAGCATATGCATGACCGACCGACAGTAAACGTCTCGTTCTCGGGAGGAAAAGACAGCACAGCAGTTCTCGCGCTCGCCAGGAAAGCCGGGGTAAAAGAGGCCTTCTTCATCGATACCGGTATCGAATTCCCCGAGACAGTGGCATTCGTGGAGTCCCAGGGAGTCACAATTGTACGCAGGGGAGGGGACTTCTGGAGTGCCGTACAGAAGGCCGGACCCCCGGCAAAAGACCGGAGGTGGTGCTGCAAACTCCTGAAATTGAACCCCCTGAAACTTCACCTCTCAGGTATTGGCCCCTGTGTCACGGTCCAGGGAAACCGGTGGTACGAGTCCTGGAACAGGGCAGACCTTGACATCACCAGCCAGAACCCGGCCAACCCGCTCCAGCTGAATATCTCTCCGATCAGGAACTGGCGGGCGCTCGAGGTATATCTCTATCTGTGGTGGCAGCAAATACCCATCAATCCCCTGTATGATCTCGGGTTCGAGCGGATCGGCTGTTACCTCTGCCCTGCCATGCTCGAGAGCGAAGCGAAACGACTTGAAGAGATACATCCCGAATATGCCGCGAGGTGGAACGAATTCCTGAAAGATTGGGCGTTGTCCAGGGGTCTTCCTCCCGAGTATTCCCTGTGGGGGCTCTGGCGCTGGAAGGAGCTCCCCCCCAAGATGAAGGAGCTCTGCCAGACACACGGCATCACACTCCGGGAGGAGTCTTCTCCTGGTCGGCATGCTGCCTCCCCGGTTCGTGGGCCCGGCGTCAAAGTCGTGGAAAATCCGCAGGAAGATCAAACCATGAAGAATGAAGAGATCCGGAAGGACTTCCCGCTGACAGCGGACATCATCTATCTCGACAGCGCTGCGACCAGCCTCTCGCCTGAACCTGTGCTGGCTGCCGTTCTCGAATTCGAACGGCATTACCGGGCAAATGTCGGCCGTGGTGTACACAGGCTCGCGCAGATAGCCACCCAGCGGTACTGGCACGCCCATGAGAAGGTCTCGCGTTTCATTGGAGGGGAACATGGGACCACCGTCTTTACCAAAAATACGACAGAGGCCATCAACATGGTCGCAAGGGGGCTTGGCCTTCGGAAGGGGGACCACATTGTCACCACCATCCTTGAGCACCACTCGAACCTTGTCCCCTGGTTGCGCCTGCGGGAGGAAGGCGTCGCCCTTGATATCATCGGGATCAACGCGGACTACACCCTCGACCTTTCAGCGCTCGAAGCGGCGGTCAGGGACAATACCAGACTCGTTGCACTCACGCATGCATCAAATGCCCTCGGTGTGATCACGCCTGTCAGTGAGGTCGCGAGGATCTGCCAGGACCACGGGGCGCTTCTCCTCGTGGACGGGTCGCAGTCCGTGCCGCACCTGCCAGTCCATGTGAAACGGCTGGGGGCCGATTTCCTCTGCTTCTCGGGGCACAAGATGCTCGGGCCGACAGGGACCGGGGTACTCTGGATGAAAGAACCTAACCTCCCTCCCAGCGACCTTGGTGGAGGGATGATAGAGACTGTCACGGAGGAGGGATATACCCTCGCTGAAGGCTACCAGCGATACGAAGCCGGCACCCCGAATATCAGCGGGGGCATCGGCCTTGGTGCGGCAGTAGATTACCTTCACCGGATAGGGATGGACAGGGTACGGGGTGCCGAAGAACGCCTGACTGCCAGGCTCATCGACGGGCTCCGTGGCATTGAGGGCGTCAGGGTCTATGCACATGCCGACCCTGCACTCCGGATAGGGGTCGTCTCGTTCACTGTCCTTGGGTATCATCCCCACGAGGTCGCCAAGGCACTCGATGAACAGGCGGATATCATGGTCCGTTCGGGACACCACTGCTGCATGCCTCTCATGCAGCGGCTCGGCCTGCCCGAAGGCACGGTCCGGGCAAGCCTCTATGTCTATACTGCAGAACACGAGGTCGATGCCCTCATCGCGACAGTGCAGGAGATTGCGAAAAGCCGATGAAGTGATCTCCAGGGATGGAACAAGGGCAATTCCGAGGGACACGCGAACCTCTTCTCGGCCTTTCTCTCTCCCTGCGGAATCTTTTCCCCCTAAAATATCTCACACGGGTCCCTCCAGCGCTGCAGGGAATGCGGGGAACTGTCGGATGGAGAGATCTGGGAGGCGTGCAGGATTCAGCATTCATTCCGGGAGTGCCCGGGCTTCTCTCTTCTCCACGGTGACCCGACCGGGATTTGTGTAGATATTCATGTTGGATCCCCGGACAAAGCCCACCACGGTTAAGCCGTTCTTTTCGGCGATCTCGAGCGAGAGGGTCGTGGTCGCACCCCGGGATGCGATGAGGGGGATGTGTGCAACAAGGCATTTCCGCACCATCTCTGACGAGATCCGCCCTGATACGATGACGAAGGTGTGCGAGAGGTCGATCCCTTTCCGGAGCGCAAACCCGATAACCCTGTCGAGAGCGTTGTGCCTCCCAATGTCCTCTGCAATCGTGATGATCTGCTGCGGTCCGGCGAGAGCGACGACATGGACCCCTCCGGTGACCCTGTGAATTTCGTTGCGGAGGGTGCTTTTCAGAATATCAGAGATGATTGTGTTCGTGGTCCGAAAATCAGAATTGATTATTGGGAGCTTTTCAGGATCGATATAAGATGCGGCCCCCCCGCACCCCGAGAGAATCGTCTTCTTTGGCCCAAGGACCTTGAAGAGGTTCGTCGTGATCACGCTGATCCTGTTTTTTTCGATCTTTATCGATTCGATCTCTTCGGCACTCTTGATCACCTGCTCAGTGAAGAGGAAGCCCGTCACAAAGTCCTCAAGGCCTTCGGGGCTCAACATCGCAGTCATCATGTGCCGGCCGTTGACAAAGAGCGCATATGGGATCTCTTCGATGACGTCGTGAAGGATCTCTTCCGGCGTGCCGTCGGTAACACGGATGCAGGGGACTTTTCGGTACATACGCGGGGCCTTCCTCCCTGGAGATCCCTCTCCTTTTGAGCCCCTTGTTGTTATCTCTTCAGCCATGGAGTATCACCTCGTCCATGCTCCCGCTCCGATATCCCTCCAGGTCCAGAGCGACATAAGAAAACCCGATTTCCCTGAACCTTTGCACGATCCGGTCTTTAATCGAGAGTACGACCGGAATGTCTCCTGCTTCCACTTCTATCCTCCCGACACCTGCATGCATTCTCACCCTCACCTGGGATATCCCTTTCTGATGGAGATACTCCTCGGCCTCCTCTATCATCCTGAGTTTCACTTCGGTGATCTCCTCTCCGTAAGGAATTCTCGACGAAAGGCATGCTGCCGAAGGCTTGTCCCAGAACTCGTATCCGAGTTCACGGGCAATTTCCCGGATATCTTCCTTCGTGATCCCGGCATCAACATAGGGGTGGCTGATACCCTCCTCGGTGCTCGCCTCAATCCCGGGCCTGCGTTCTTTCATGTCAGATAGGTTCGCCCCATCGACGATGCAGGACAGTCCGCGTTCCCTTGCCTTCCTCTTCAGGACCTCGGCATCCCTCTTCTTGCAGTGGTAGCACCTGTCCGGACTATTCCTCCTCACCGCGTCGTCGAGTGCTCCTTCCCTGATAATTTCAAGGGAAATGCCAAGGGTATCGGCGATTCGTATCGCATCCTCCACCGCCGACCGCGGGACAAGAGGGCTGTCGATGAAAACGCAATGGGCGTCCTTTCCCAGCACGTCATGAGCGATCGCAGCGAGGAGGGCGCTGTCAACCCCGCCGGAATAGGCAACGAGTACCGACCCCAGGCCTGCGACCTGTCTCCTCAACGCCTCATATTTCGTGCTTTCTCTCTTGGACTCCATGACCACCCCCTGCTCCGGAAGCAGAGGGAATCGAGGAGGCATGACTATGGGGAAGGGGCCGCACTCCGCCGTATCTCCCTCGCACCGGTCGCCGCCTTCCCTGAGCTTTCTGCAGATATCGCAGATCCGCGCAACGGGGTTCTCCACCTTTCCTCTCCTGAGGTCCTGCGCCAGGCGTTCGATCGAATCCTTCACCCCGTCATCGAATTCTATCCGGTACCCTCTTTTTCCGGACAGGTATTGCGATACCGCAGAAGGAGCGATCTCGAGCATCTTTGAAGCCTGGATCTTTGACACCCCGGACCTGACCAGCTCGACCGCAATCGCGGCCCTGATCGCGGGCAGGACATCCCAGACTATCTTTTGACAGGGTGCCTGCATCTCTTCATTCTCTCTCTGCTCTCATCCATAGATGTGTGGACTTCACAATTGTGAATGTTCCGGGACTCTTAAAATGGTTTGCGCCCCGGACTTCCCTTATCCCTGCCTTTCTGGTGAAATACCATGGTGAATAGTGTTGAACACGAAATTCCTCGCCTTCTTCATGCGTGAAGATATCTACAGGAAATATACTGGCTGGCGTTCTTCATCGGGCCTTGATAAGGATGAAGAGGGTGAATGCCAGCGCAGCCTGGCCAAGAGGTAAGGTCCACCCTGTCCAAAACCCTCCTGATCACACCCACTTTTCACCGTATCACCCCTTTCTGCCGGGATCCACGGATAGAATTTCTCAATTCAACCAGGCGATCGCAGAACTCCCCGAGATACACGTCCATCGAGAGGCTCCCTTCCTGGAAAGTGCATTCCTCCTCCTCGATTACCCTCGTAATACGTTCGCGACTTGGGAGGAGGAGGTCGATCGGGATTCCCGATTCCCGTGAGCCCCTGAGAAGCGCCTCTCTGAAGAGGCCGAGGCAGTAACCGACACGATACCGGTAGGTATCCTTCGTTTTCCGGAGATACTCCGACACCCTCTCGGTCTCAATGCGGAGAAAATCCCTTCGGATTGTATCGTCGTTGCATTTACCAAGCACGTAATGGTAATGTGCATAAGGGTACATCTCTTCCAGTTCAGAAGGGACGATCCCGCAGGTTCCGAATACAATGATATGGTACTGGTCCGGGTCCAGGACCTGCGAGATGATCATCCTGATCAGCTGGTGGCTTGGACTGGAACTGTAGGGTTTCCTGACTGCACACGGGATGAAAATTCCGATCTCCCGGGGTTCCACTTCGTATTCATCTATTATGTACCGGTATGACTTCTCAAACTCGGGGAGGTAGAAAGGGGGGCCTGTCAGTATTTCATGGTGATTGGTGACCCCGTTTCCCGACCGCCTCTCCTCCATGCAGACCTTTGTGATATTCTTCCTGGCACTAAAAGAATCATCCGACTGTGCCGACACCAGACGCGGGACTGATCATGCGCACGCTCCCCCGATTCCCCTCGGTATGTCGGTCATTCCTCATGTGATTGGGGGCATATTCTTGCACAGTTGTGAATGGCTATTTTTCTGAACGGAACATTCTCGCTCTGCCTCACAGCAAGTTCCCAGTGATGAATTGATCAAAGGTATGGAGCCTGTAAAATTTATGGCCGAAAACAGATAGCCCCCCATTTTCCATGGACAGTTGACTGATTCTCTGTGCGCCGCCATGCCGAGTTCCGGGAAACCTTCCGCTCTTCTCTCTGCTGTACAGGGGTGTCACTGGGATAACCGGAGGGAAATAACAATTGTGGATATATTTGTGCCATGCCTATCGTATTGGTACACCCGTTACAGAAATTGATCGGTCCCAGGTGATGGATATGTATGATCTCAACAGTTTACGCCAGGAATTCCCCGTTCTGTCAAAATGCGTCTATCTGGACAGTGCATCCACGAGCCAGACTCCACGGTGTTCTGTCGATGCAATGTGTGAGTATTTCTTTGAGTATGCGGCGAACCACGGGAGAGGCGCCCACCACCTGGCCAGGAAGACCACGGAAAAATATGAAGAGACCAGGGCACGCCTGGGACGATTTCTGAACGTATCCCCGGACCACCTTATCTTCACCAAGAATACCACTGATTCCGTGAACACGGTCGCAAACGGCCTTTCATGGAAGAGGGGGGATGAGATCATTACGACGTGGCTTGAGCACCATTCGAACCTCCTCCCCTGGATGATGCTTAAAAAGAAGGGGGTCCGGGTGACCATCGTTCCCCACGAACATGGCTATCTCAATCCCCGGACTATTCAGGAGTCAATCTCGAAAAAAACGAGGTTGATTGCGGTAACCCACATGCCAAACATCCTCGGCACCGTCCAGCCGGTCGAACAGATTGGGCGAATCGCGCATGATGCAGGGGTCCCCCTTCTCGTCGACGGGGCGCAGTCGGTCGGGCATTTCCCTGTCGATGTCACCCATATCGACTATCTCGCCATACCCGGGCACAAGGGGCTTCTTGGTCCACAGGGAACCGGTGCACTCTACATGAAGGACCCCGAGTCCCTCAGGTGCTCGATCTACGGTGGGGGAATGGTCGTGTCGGTATCGCACAAGAGGGTGGAGTTTCTTCCCCCTCCTTCACGATTCGAACCAGGAACTCCCAACATTCCGGGTGTGATAGGGTTAGGGCCCGCGATTGATCTGGTCAGTTCCCTCGGTGTCAGGAACATCCATGCGCATGAGAGGAGTCTTGGCAACCGGATGTACAAAGGACTTGAAGAGATCCCGGGTGTGAGCATATACAGCCCTCCCGGGACCGGCGTCGTGTCCTTCAATGTCGCGGGGAAGAACCCGGACGAGTGTGCACGTATGCTTGACGAGCACAGGAAAATCTGCGTGAGGAGCGGGATGCATTGTGCAGAGCCCCTGGCAAGCACTTATCATTGTGAAGGGACGATCCGGGCTTCTGTAGGATGTTATACTGTTCCCGCCGAAGTCGATGCGCTCATCGAGAGTGTCCGTGCTCTCACTGAAAGAGAAATGGCAACGGGATCACGATGACGCCAAACATAATGGACCCGGGTCGTCCGTGAGCGCAACGTCACTTTCTATGGTACTTTAGCTGAAGTGGGAGAGGAATAACCCTCTCCTCTTCGTTCAGCCACGATCCTTCAGTTTGTGTACTCGGTGTTATTCTCCTCATTCTTCGGAGCAGAGATGGGAAAGGGGTATACAAACGGAATGATCCTGGCATATCATGCGTGTGGATCTTCCGGTTCAGATCCCCGGGGCTGCACCTTTCAGATCGCCTTCATATGAGGATGCTGCGGGATTCTGTATAGAGTGGTCCGTCCCAGGAGTTCCCAAGGATTCATATCAGTTCAGTCATTCAATATACTCCCATGGAACGCTCTTTTAACCGGGTGGGGTCGTATCTGGTCCTGCTGCTCGCCGTGCTGGTCCTTGGTACGGTCGCTGTCATTCTGACAGAAGGATTATCCCCGACAGATGCGTTCTATTTCGTTGTCGTTACCATTGCGACCGTGGGATACGGTGACATAGTGCCCCGTACCGGGGCAGGGAAAATCGTCGCTGTTTTTCTTATCGTTGCCGGAGTGGGGACGTTTGTCGCAATTTTTGCAGAGATTATCTGGTTACGGGATAAAATTCGTGAGATCCCGGTTCTCTTCTACAGGGACCATGTGATTGTCTGCGGGCTCAATGAAGTAACGGAAACCCTCGTGGAACAATTCAGGAACGAACAAACGAAAACTGTTGTTATTTGTGGAAAAGAGAGCACCCGTGATGCAGAAAAGTTCCGGGGCCAGTCCCACGTGGTCCTCTCCGGCGACCCGCAGGATCCTGGAATACTCTCCCGTGCCGGGGTGAAAAACGCCAGGGCATTGCTTGCACTGACGGATTCCGATGGCCTGAATGCAGAAATTGCCCTTTCTGCAATGCAGAATTTAAAAAAACGGAAAGGAAAACCGCTTACATGCATTCTTCAGATCACTCATCCCGGGCTCTGGAAGATTATCCGCGAACGGGCACTCTCACCAGTCGCCACCGGTGCCGTTCGTATCGATTTCTATAACGGACCGGCTCTGGGGGCACAGATACTCATAAATTCGTATTTTTCTCCCCTGATTCCCCGCTGGGACGGTCATTCAGCCCTTTTCATTGTTGTGGGTGCGGGTCGTTTCGGGGAGAGTATTATTTCCCGGGCTGCCCACGAATGGTTCGATGCGAAGAGATCGATGCTGACTATCGTCCTTGTGGATCTCCATGCAAATAGAATCAGGGACCGCCTGAGAGCGACATATCCCCATCTCAGGGAAGCCGTCGAGATCCATGCCATATCAGAAGATGTCCTGTCTGCCGGATTCCAGGCGCCTGGGTTTCTAAAGGATTATGCGCATTTCTCCCATGCACTGGCCTTTGTCTGCCTTCGTGACGACACGACAGGACTGACCGCTGCATTAGCCCTGTCCCATCACCTCATCGGGATGGATGCCCAAATTCTTGTAAGGATGGACCACAATCCCGGACTCGCGCGGCTTGTTCAGGATCAGGACACGGGAGAGATACCGATCATTCCCTTCAACAGCCTCTCCCTTGCAGCCCGTTCCGACCTTGTCCTCGGAGGCATCCGGGAAATGCTGGCCCGGGCTATTCATGAACAGTACCGGGCAACAGTATCAAGGATTGCACCGGTACGGGCTGACACTCCCACAGACTCCTGGGAAGAACTGCCGGAACGCCTCAGGGAATCCAACCGCCTCCAGGCAGAAGACATCCTCAGGAAAATCAGGGCAGTAGGGTGCGATATCATTCCAATGACAGACTGGACGGCAACGGCATTTTCTTTCACACCTGAAGAAATTGAATACCTTGCTGCAATGGAACATGAACGGTGGGTGAAGGCAATGAGAGATGAGGGTTTCTCATTTGGTTCTGTCAAAGACGAGGAGGAGAAGACGCATCCCTTGATGGTGCCTTATATCGAGTTACCCGAGCATGAGAGAGAGAAAGACCGGGACGCGGTCCGGATGATTCCTCGCTATCTTGGCCTGATCGATTTCCAGATCTCCCGCCCCAGACAAAAAGCACCACTGAACCGAAAAGAAGGACTGTAACGGTACTCCTTGAGACGCGAAAAACCCGAGACCTCATCCACAGTATTAGAGAAAAGGGGCTTTCGGGGTCCGGAAAACAGGAAATACGGTATCCTGGGCCCAGAACTCGGAGATACTCTCATTCAATTTCAAAAAAAA
>ENA-UOWE01001319-UOWE01001319.1-activated-sludge-metagenome-genome-assembly--contig:-NODE-1319-length-31008-cov-6.077698_pt1 | contig 31008 bp, 24 predicted proteins | sample MGYA00249841_ERZ761562 | MGnify/ENA primary metagenome ERZ761562 (study PRJEB28883, sample SAMN05720200) | activated sludge metagenome | isolation source: Anaerobic digester | place: Japan...
TCCAACTAATCCTCTCATAGTCGATACCGTTAGTAGATCTAAGTAAATCAAATCCAAGTAAGCCATTCACATCATAAATATTCCAATTCAAACTTATTGCATTTGACACAGCTTCTGCAGAAATATTAACGAAATCGATAGCTAATGGCGAAGGGCCTTGTGCAGTGCTAAACGGAGCAATGCCGGTAACCGCCAACCTCTGCACAGCAGTAACGGGAGAAACCACACAAGAACCCGTAGCTGCTACCCAAGAGCCACTATTATTTGTTTGAATAGTCCAGCGGTTAGCAGCATTGGTATAATTTGTATTATAAAGTGTGATATCGAATTGTCCTGAATTAGGCGTTGCAGAAGCGACAGGATTCCAATAACCATTATTCAATGCCGGACTACTATATGTGGCACCACATTCAGTAATTCCCAGAGCAATAGGCAAAACAGGATGAACTAAAAAGTTAGTAACGATATTATCTATTGAAGTTGGGAAAGAAGGATTATTAAAATTCAAATTCATTCTTTGATATCCTTTTGTTGCTTCACCAACAGGAAAATCATACGAACCTTGAGTAAACAAATATCTGCGTAAGAATCCTTGAACAAAACTTGTACCATTACCTGTAGTTACTGCACTTACAGCTCTATTTTTCACAGCTACTTCAAATGCATTAGTTACAATTTTACCAAGCGTCAAATCAAGACTACCACCTGTATTTATTGTCATATTAGAAAGTAGTGTTAGTCCGGTAGAGCTATGATTCATTTTTACTTTACCTACTTCTGCTCCGGCTAATCCTGTATTCGAATATGTTTGAGGTGCAACTCCATTAAATTCTAAAACACCTGTAGAAGGAATAAAAGTTCCAACGTTCGAGAAATTTCCGCCCACTTTAAGATTTTTTGTATTCATCGTAAAAGATGAAGTAGCATTTGTAATACTTAAATTTCCTTTAGCATCGGTATTCTGTAGCATAGTAACCATTCCTCCGGTTTTTGTTACCGTTAAATTACCGAATGCATTTGGCACTGTTAAGTTTCCATCCATATTCTGATTTACGGCTGCGTTGCCAAATAAAACAGTAGAAGTCGGAGATGCAGTAAATCCTCCATAATTGATAAAATGCTCACAAACAGAAAGAGTAAGACCGGCATTCAATGTTAAAGTAGCACCAGGATTTATTGTTAATGTTTTGCAAGTAGCTCCTGCTGCTGCCACCGTAGGCTGAATAACAATTCCTCCATTGATAATAGCATCGCGAGAGCATGTAGGCACCGGACAGCCTCCCCAGTTAGCACTTTTAAACCAATCGGTATCGATACCACCCGACCACGTTGAACGTGTTCCTGTTGCGCTATAATTTACCGGAGCGGTATTTCCGAAAATAATATCAAACCCTGAAGTACTATTAGTGAAATTACTCACTACGAGCACGTATGTTTCACCTGCCACGACAGGAATTGCAGTATTAAATGAAGATCCAAAACCGGGATATGCAGGAGGTGGAGCACCTACAACATTTCCATAGCAACCTGTAACTCCTAAGAAATTATAATTACAGGACACAGGAGTACTTCCTGCTGCAATAGCAGAACAAGTAACAGCACCTGCACCCACTGTTTTCCAAACAGCAAAATCATAATCGGTACCAACAGTACTAGGAGCACCAGGCCAATCTTTAGGAACTATACTAAATGCTAAATTTCCATTTGCATTAATTGGAATTTCAAACCAAACGGAACTTCTCTCTCCCGAAAGCAAACAATTTGTTCCTCCTCCCGGGAAATCACAAATATTCCCGAACGATTGAAATCCGGGATCACCAAAGCTCATCGAGGTATCACAAACCGGCAAATATATTCCGCAGTCTTGTCCGTTATTTAGTGGCGTTAATGCTTGTGTTCCATCCATTGCCAGCACAGAAAAAGTCCCCGTTAGTCCGGCATATCCATCAACAGCAATAAAATAATTTGCGCCTGAAGTAAGACCCGTTAAATTTAAATCACAACTATAATTGGTGGTAGTTCCGCAACTTACTGCATCGTCATTACACCCTACTAACGGCATCGCATTACCGCAAGTGCCACTATACACAGCTACTTGAGGATTAGTTAATGAATTAGGAATTACCCGAACTCGTAATTGTCCGCTAGCAGGAGCTTGCACCGAATACCAAACTGTATTTATTGTATTTGGGGTAACCCAACATGCAGGGGCTGCAGGCTCCCCTGCTCCTCCTGAGCAATTATTTGCACCACTGTAAGGGATACCTAAAATTAAAGGAGTTGCATTACAAGGAAGATCATTCGTGGCACCTGCACCAAATGATGTTAAAGTAATATTATACTGTGCATTATTAGGAGTTGCCCAAGTATCAACGATGATATAATATGTTCCGGCAGCAGGTAAAATAATACTTCCTGTTAATGTTCCGGAGTTAGCTCCGCCACCGCCAGTAATACAAGTTGCACCTGCGCTTCCGGGGCAGCCGCTATATACTTGGTAGCCTATCGAATTTGTACTTGAACCGTTAATCGTTATACCAATACATTCAGCTCCTGAAGCAGTATAAGCATACACTTTATCTTCTCCTGATTCGTACAAAGTACCACATGAGCCAAGGCTTGCATTAGTATAATCATTTCCCATACAAGCAGTAGTTTCATTACTAGCCGAATAAGGTAATGATGCAATATTTACAGGGCTTCCACATGTGGCACCGGGCAATAACGCAACAGGTGCAGTTATTGAAATATCATAAGGATTACAAGTAGGAGTTGACCATGAATCGATTACTAAATAATAGGTATGACCGGCGGTAACATTAGCACATAATGATTTGCTTCCTGTTGAGCTTTGCTCATACGCAACACAAGTTCCGGCGGTACCTGAACAACTTGCAGTTGACGGGCAACCATCGAACAATGTTATTCCGGTGTATGATCCCGAAGAATTTAATACAATCGAAATATTTCCTGTTACCGACGGAGTAAAAACAAAGACTTCATCTTCTCCGGTGTAATATAACGTACTACCACAAGTAATTGCAGAGGCAGAAGTGATATCATCTACTTTTCCGCACGTTGTTCTTCCTGTAGAGGAATAAGGAAGTGTAATATTATTTACTCCGGTTCCTAGAGCACATCCACCAACCGCAATAGGTGCAGAAATTGTGAGATTTGTAAAAGGGTTACAATTCGGTGAAGGGAATACATCCAAAATAAGATAATATGTTCTTCCTCCGGTTAAGCAAGCTGTGATGGCTTGATTACCGGCTGAACTTTGCGAAACCTGAACACATGAACCACCTTGTCCATTAAGAGGACATCCATCGTACAACATCAAACCATTGTATGAACCTGATGATGTTAAATTGATAGTAACAGTACCGGTTATAGCAGGAGTAAAAACCCAAACCATATCTTCTCCACCTAGGTAAAATGAAGATCCACAAGAAGTAACGTTTGAGGAATTTAGGTCATTACCCTTACCACATGTAGTTCCTGCACCAGACGCATAAGGTAAAGATGCAACTGCAATCGTACCTCCTCCTAATCCCGAGGGGCAACTTAGCGGCGCCGCCATCTTGTAAACGAAAGTGCCGATATTGGCTTGGTTGGCACAACTATATTTTGTCACTAGTACTCTATATGTTCCGGCGGTAACACAAGTCCAATTCAAATATGACTGAGAACCACAATTATCGTCGTTATATCCACCTGCAACCGGATTACCTGAATTATCTAAAATTGTTAATTCAGTGTCATAAGTTGAACTTCCACCGTCGACAGAACAAAAAGAGAAGTAATAGTTAAACCCTGCTGCGGCAACAAAAGTAAAATACCTATTACCGTTAATATTTGTAGTTCCTACAGATTGCCAAGATGTAGTTGGAGTAATTGCTCCTCCCAGATTGCCTCCTGTGCATTGAGCTTTTGTACTTGAAGAAAAAAACACCAAGTATAAAAAGCAACTTATGATAAAGTATAATTTCTTCATGCAGTAATTACTTTTTAATGTTCGGACTTGAATTCAATCCTCCCTTACAATATGCTTCTACTTGTTCCTTTGTAGCACCAACTTTTAATATCCCTTCAATTTGCAGTTGTTTCAACAAATACATTGGATCTTCAGTACATGAAAATCTTTCGTTATTAACTTCAATAACAATCCAACCTTGATAAGCGCAATATTCCTTTAACACAACACCGGTAGTTGATGAAATAGCACTTAATAAATACGGTAATGTTTTCTCTTCTGTGAAAGTAGGAATCTCTACAACTAAATTATACGACTTAGCGTTTGCCTGTGAAAAAGACTTAAAAACATTAAGGCACACTAAAATCACTATCAAGAATAGCTTTCGATACATCATAGCAAACAGGTTGGTCGGCCCTATATCTGATACTAAATTGAGATATAAGAATTTAAAATTAGGTATAATTTTTAAAACAACGACTTATTTTAGTCAAATTATATCATGGATTCCAACAAATCAAGGTGTAAACATGTATATAAATGTCCATTGATAAGATTTTCTCATCTTTGCTGAATGAGAAGTTTATCGTTATTTACGACCATTCTGATTTTAACTTTTCACCTAGGAGTTAATGCTCAAAACTTCAAAGCCGAGTTGTTCGGGGGAGTGGTGGGCAGCCAAGTTTCTGGTGATGAGCTTTCGGGATTCAACAAGGGAGGTTTTGCCTTAGGTGCAGGTGTCAGATTATCAATTGATGAAAAATCAAGTATCGGTTTTCGCCTTGGATATATTCAAAAGGGGAGCAGAAAGCCCAGTGGAGAAGTTGACGGAATTCCTTCTTTTTACCTTATGCGTCTTCATTACATAGAAATGCCAATTCTTTACCGTTATCGAATGGGCAAAAAACTTTATTTCGAGGCTGGACCATCGCTTGGATATCTCTTCTCAGCTCATGAAGAAGATCAACTGGGCGACATGCCATATATGAAGCCTTTTTTAAAGTTCGATCTTAGTGCCAACGGCATATTAGGCTACCCATTGGGCAAAAACTGGGATTTTCAATTCGGATTGATACAATCTGTTCTTCCGATACGAGAACATGGCTCAGGATCGACCTATAGATTAAACAAAGGGCAATACAATACTGTTATTACCTTTGAATTCCTGAAGACTTTTGGAAGCAAATAAAAAAACATCGTGAAAAAGAAAAAAATCATTGTAGCAGTAACGGGAGCCAGTGGCTCTATTTATGTAAAAGTGTTACTGGAAAAGTTACAGCAATTGAGTGCTCAAATTGAAACTGTAGGAATGGTTTTCAGCGACAACGCGAAAGCAGTTTGGGAATTTGAATTAGGCAATCGTGACTTTGAGAAAATCCCTTATACCATATACGATAAGAATAATTTTATGGCGCCTTTTGCATCCGGCTCAGCTAAATATGACACAATGATTATTTGCCCTTGCTCAATGGGAACTCTTGGGAGGATTGCACAAGGAATCAGCAATGATTTAACTACGAGAGCAGCGGATGTAATACTAAAAGAGCGCAGGAAATTAATTCTGGTTACTCGAGATACACCTATTAGTTTGATTCACATTGAAAACATGAAGACTGTTACACTTGCGGGGGGAATTATTGTCCCTGCCAGTCCAAGCTTCTACAGCCGCCCAGACTCTTTCGACGCTTTAGCTGCTACAGTGGTGGATCGGGTGCTGGATTTAGCCGGAGTTGATAACGTAACTTACAGATGGAGTGAGGATTAAGAGTTTTACACTACCCAATGTGCAAGATTTTGCTATTTATTGCGTTATTTCGTTTCAGGTTATTGTAATTTAGAGTTCCATTCAGCAATAAAAAACATTTATGTTCGAATACTCAAAAGAAATTCTCACGAAAGTTAGTTTCGATAGAACTCTATTTAACAAAGAGTTGGTAAAGGCCATCAAATGGTTAAAAGCCGATGAGCGTAAGTTACTGATGATGTGGTGCTTGGCGACCTTCGGAAATAAGTACAGCGATGTTATTATGCAGGCGTTTCGCCACGTAGTGAAATAAACTTTAGGTTCCTTTTAATTCCTCCATATCCCGTTCTTAAAAGCGGAGATGATTTAAATTTTTCCTTGAATATTTCTTCTGTTATTTCTTCCCAATCTGAGTAGCTCATATTTGGCAATTTATTGGCAGAAGCAAAAGCTTTTTCGGATGTTGGTTTTGAAAATCTGTTCCACGGACATACATCTTGACACGTATCGCAACCAAATGCCCAGTTATCGAATTTCCCTTGATAACTATTCGGTATTGCTTCTTTCAGTTCGATTGTAAAATACGATATACATTTACTTCCATCAACGATTTTCGGAGCTACAATAGCTTGTGTTGGACAAGCATCAATACACTTGGTACACGTTCCACAATAATCGCGAATAGGACCGTCGGGTTCTAATTCCAAATCAATTATCAATTCAGCAATAAAGAAAAAAGATCCGTGCTTTGGATGGATTAAATTTCCGTTTTTGCCAATCCAGCCTAATCCACTTTTCTTAGCCCAAGCGCGATCAAGTACAGGTGCTGAATCAACAAAAGCTCTGCCGTTTACGTCACCAATATTTTTCTTAATAAAGTCAGATAAGATTTTCAATTTATCTTTAATTACAAAGTGATAATCTTCTCCGTATGCATACTTAGAGATTTTCGGATTGTCAATAGTTGTACTTTCTTCGGGAAAATAGTTTAACAACAATGACACTACAGTTTTAGCATCATCAACTAAAAGTCGTGGATCGAGACGTTTATCAAACCAACGCTCCATATAACTCATCTTACCGTGATAATTTTTCGAGAGCCATTGTTCTAGACGAGGAGCTTCTTCCTCTAAAAAATCAGCGCGAGAAAATCCTACATGATCGAATCCTAGGCGAAGAGCTTCGTTACGAATTAATTCACGATTATTCTTCGTCTGCATTGTATCAAAAAATATTTAAATCAAGAATAAATTATTCTAGACCTTCGAACAATGTTCCTTTCGACTTTCTAAATGACTTACCTAGATGTCGATATGCTTTTTCAGTCACTTCTCTACCTCGAGGAGTACGCACAAGAAAACCTTCCATAATTAAGAAAGGCTCATACACTTCTTCGATAGTTCCTCCTTCCTCTCCTACTGCAGTTGCAATAGTAGTTAATCCTACAGGGCCGCCTTTGAATTTATCGATTATTGCAGAAAGAATTCTGTTATCCATTTCATCTAATCCGAATTCATCAACATTTAAGTTCGCCAATGAATACTGAGCGATTGACAAATCAATAAATCCATTGCCTTTTATTTGAGCAAAATCGCGAACGCGACGCAAGAGAGCGTTTGCTATACGAGGGGTACCTCTACTACGTCTTGCAATTTCGAAAGCAGCATCTTCGGCAATTCCGATTTTCAAAATATCAGAAGCACGTTGAACAATTAAGGTTAATCGTTTAGCATCATAATATTCCAATCGCGAAGTGATACCAAATCGCGCTCTTAAAGGAGCAGTAAGTAATCCGGAGCGGGTTGTAGCTCCAACCAATGTAAAAGGATTTAATTGAATTTGAACCGACCTGGCATTAGGGCCACTTTCGATCATTATATCAATGCGAAAATCCTCCATCGCAGAATAAAGATACTCTTCAACAACAGGACTCAAACGATGAATTTCATCGATGAATAAAACATCATTTGGTTCAAGATTTGTAAGTAAGCCTGCAAGGTCGCCCGGTTTGTCTAAAACAGGGCCTGAAGTTGTTTTGATATTTGTTCCTAATTCATTGGAAATGATATAGGCTAGCGTTGTTTTCCCTAATCCGGGAGGGCCATGAAGCAATACGTGATCTAAAGGCTCTCCACGCTGACCAGCTGCCTTTACGAAAATTTTGAGGTTCTCAATTACCTTATCCTGACCGGTAAAGTCATTAAAATCGCCCGGTCTAAGGACTTTTTCAATATCCTTTTCCGCACTATTCAAACGGTCTTTATCGGGATCAAGATTTTGGTTAAGCATAGAACAAAAATAAGGAAAGCAAAGTATTAAACCGTCATTTTCCACAAAGCAATTGAACGATCGTCGCCTGCCGACAGTAAATCTGTATTATTCAGCCATAAAAGCTTGTTAACCGAATTCACATGTCCGTCGGCTTCTTGCTTTTCTAAGCGAATAATGACTTCTAACGATTCCGGATCCCAAATTTTAACCGTTTTATCTCTACTTGCAGAAGCAAGCATAGACGAATCTTTATTAATCGACAAATCATAAATTGCATAATTATGAGCCGGAACAGATTGAGCAAGCTTATAATTACTCAAAGAAAATTTATTGATATGGGCATCACGACTTCCAGTTAACACAAATTCATTATCAGGCGTTAAAGTCAATGCATTTACCGAGAATCCTTGTTGATGCGCTTGCCATCTTTTACCGAAAGAAAATCCGTTCATATTGATCTCCTGCACTGCGCCTTCACCACATCCGAAATAGGCTTTCGAAGCATCGGCATTAAATATCATGCAACGAACCTTACTGCTAGAAATCTTAACGTTTGCCAGTTGATCAAGAGTACCTCTTTCCAATACGTAAAAAGAACCATCGCCGGTAAGGACAAAAATAAACTTCCCATCAGGACTAAGTTGCATTGAAAAGATAGAAGTATGTGTAATTTTCAATAAACGTTTCTCTGCACGCTCATGTAAATTGATGACATGAATTCCTCCTCCTGCTTGACCAACAAGCAACACATTCTCTTCTTGAAGTATTAATAGCCCGTAAACCGCATCAGAAGCGCGTGCTACAACTTCCCCTTCATTGGGCAAATCTGCATTCCACTTAACAACGAGCTTATCTCCTGAGCCACTATAAAAGGAATTACCCTCACCTCTAATCATCGAATAAACACTACCTTGATGTCCGGTGAAGCGACTACTCATTGAAAACAACTTTTCCATGCCGCAAAAGTACTTAAATGACGAAATTTATAAGGAATAAGATTGACAAACTAAAAATATTTTTAATTTCACAAAAAAACAACCCACCTACTTCATGAATAGAATTTTACTAATAGCATGTGTATTACTATTGAAAAGTCTTGCATTACAAGCTCAAAACACCTTCCAAGTTAAGTTAAGTGGTAACGGGTCTGAAGAGGCTGTTGCTGTGACGGAACTGCCCAATGGCAACTTCGTTGTATTGAGTTCTAAGTATGTAAGCGGAATTGACATGGATATTGTAATATCTGAAATTACATTTGCAGGGGGCCTAGTAAAATCGAAAACATTTGGAACAACTAATGGAGAATTGGCTAAAGCGATGTGCAGAACATATGATGGGAATTTCATTATTGCCGGTTCATATTTTTCCTCAACCAGCGATTATGATTTATTAGTTGCAAAAATAGACACCGACTTCAATACAATTTGGGTAAAGCATCTTGGAACAATAGGAGGCAATGATTATGTAAACAGTGTATACGAAATAAGTCAAGGGAGATATGCCATTACAGGTACAACAGCTATTGGAGGAAGTGCTAAGCCTTCATTCATGATTTTAGATGACAGTGGAACTATTGCTAAAGAATATCATTTAAACACCAATCAATTTGCTAGTCCTAATTTCAAAGCTGTTTATTTAAACAACGGAACCTTTGCATTTTGCAATCTCACTAATTCTTTATGTATAGTTGATACGAATGGAACAATAATTAAAAACAACTCAACAAATTTCGGCATTTACACTTCAGATGCAATGTTAATGCCAGGCAACAAGACTTCGTTACTTGCGTATTCAGATTACGGAAGTATTCAAGGTGGAACAACATCGTTAAATACATTTGATTCGACAGGAAACACTGTTGTTGCCTCTAAGAAATTTAAAAGTTCGGGAAATGATTTTATTCCTGTAAAAATATTATCTGACAATTCAGGAGGATATATTATAGCCGCTAATGCCTTATCGCTATCAAATGGCAATTACACAGGGGTTATCTTCAGAGCCGATTCAACCGGTTTACTTCAATGGGCTAAGAAATACACTCCAACAGGATCAGCAGGAAGTAAAATCAACGATCTAAAAAGAACAGCCGATGGCGGATTTATTGCCGTAGGATCAGAAGGCGGTACATCGACAACAATCTTGGTTACAAAAATCGATTCATTGGGACTTGTTCAATGCAACACATCCGGCTTCACACTTGCAACAGCAAGTGCAACAACAAATAGCGCAACACAGCATAGTTATAATGGAGGGAATACCCCAATTTTAACAGCAATAAACCCTACCCTCACATCTTTAACTACAGGATCCACAGTACTATGCACAACTATTGGAGTTCAAGAAAACACAATTTCAGAAGCATTACATCTCTTCCCTAACCCTGGACAAAACTTTATTTCAACGACACTTAAAATAAATACCGAAGTATATACGACTATCTATTCAACAGAAGGAAAGATTGTGAGTAAATCATTTGGAAACATTAGGCCTCAAATTGACATATCAAGACTTCCTTCAGGGCTTTATCTATATGAAATCAAGAGTCAAGATGGGAAAATACTTCAACATAATAAGTTTATCAAAGAGTAATACTCATTATATAAACCAAACTGGCAGCGACTCCGAATAAGGGTCGCTGTTTTTGTTGTAATTTTACAGAATCCGGTAATCATGAGAAAAGAAGAGCAAATACTCATAAAGAATTTTATACCTCCACTGATTTTCGTTGCAATTCTATGGATTGTAAAAGGTATTGAAATGCATTTCAATATTTCATTTGCAGCACACGGTGTATTTCCTCGATCACTAGAAAATCTCGATGGAATTTTATTCATGCCTTTCCTACACGACGACTTAAAACATTTATTTTCGAATACTGTTCCTTTGTTAGTGTTAGGAGGAGCCATGGTTACCTTTTACCGTGACGTATATTTACGCGTATTCTTTTCGATATGGCTATTGCATGGAATCTGGCTTTGGGTTGGAGGCAGGCCTGCATATCATATTGGCGCCAGCGGTATAATTTACGGTCTAGCTTCATTTATATTTTTCGGAGGAGTATTTCGTAGAGAAAAAGGGATGATGGCTTTATCACTTTTAGTGGTATTTCTTTATGGGAGTATGGTATGGGGATTATTTCCGCTATTCGAAGGCATGAGTTGGGAAGCGCATTTATTCGGTGCGTTATCAGGAGCATTACTTGCATGGTATTATCGTAAATCCGGAATTCAACGACAAGTATATGATTGGGAATTAGAAGACGACGATGGACCTGAAATGATTTTCATTGAAGGAGAGCCACCTATTCAAGATGAACAATTATCTTCGCCTAAGGAAATACCAAAACCCGAAATCGAATCGGAAGAAACAATGGATAGTATAAAAATCCAATATGATTTCAAACCCAAAGAACCAAACAACGATGATGTTAAAAATTGAACATATAGGAATTGCAGTAAAAAATCTCGAAAACTCTAACGCCCTATTCGCGAAAATATTTAATGCTCCTCATTACAAAATGGAAGGAGTTGAGTCGGAAGGTGTAATGACATCATTTTTTCAAGTTGGAGAGAATAAAATTGAGCTCTTAGAAGCAACAAACCCTGACTCACCTATTGCTAAATTTATTGAAAAAAAGGGAGAAGGAATTCATCATATTGCATTTGATGTTGCAGACATTCGTGCAGAAATGAAAAGGTTGGAAGAAGAAGGCTTTGTTTTACTCAACAAAGAGCCTAAAAACGGCGCTGACAATAAATTGGTTTGTTTCTTACACCCTAAAGGCACGAATGGAGTATTGGTAGAATTATGCCAAGAAATGTAAAATCAATTTTCAATTAGATAAGCATATTTATTCTCGATAGTTTCACCTGCTTCAACTTTTAACAGCTCGGCATATATGCCTGTGCTTAAAGCACCTTGAACATGCTGAATACTATCATCAATAAAAATTGTTTCCTCTTTTGTTAATCCATTCTCTGTTAATACAAATTCGAAGATTTCTGCATCCGGTTTACGCATGGCAATATCGCTTGAGAAATAGCAATATTCAAAAATATCTTCAAAATATCCTTTACCGAACTTCTCGTCATTATACTGAGTAAAGGCATCAATATGAATTCGATTGGTATTGCTCAGTAAAAAGATTCTGTATTTCTCAGCAACTTTCCGTAAAAAATCAACTCGATGAGAAGGAATACCCATAAGCATAGCATTCCATGCATCATCGATCTGATGATCGGAAATATTATCAGGTAAATATTGACGCAAATTACTTCTAAACTCTGCATTTGTAATAATGCCCTTTTCAAAATCGTCGAACAAAGTGCTTTGCTTTGCTTTTGAATAGAAATTATCAAAATCAACAATACCTAAATTTTTAAATGCAGCAGCGGCTAGGTTATAATCAATGTCGATAATTACTCCACCTAAATCGAAAATAATATTCTTAATATTCATGACTGCGAAAATATGAAAATAAGTTCAACAGGCATATCACAAAATTCCATTTGCACTAAGGACTAATCAGCTATACTCCTCAATAATTTCATTTAATCTTTCAATAGAAAAGGTCTTACCAATAAATCCTTTTACGACAGCATAACTGGTTGCTGTCTTACGATCTCTTTCATCTAAAGAGGAAGTAAGCATAAAGATTTTGATGTTATCGATACGACTTGCTGGGAGTTTCAGAAGCTCGTTAAGGAATTCAAAGCCATTCATTTCAGGCATCCTTATATCGAGGAATAAGAAGTCAGGCAGTGGTTCTTTTTTATTGACACAATCTGTCAGATATGTTAGTCCTTCAATACTAGAAGTAAAGGCATCAATAATGGCAGAATCATCAGCTTTACGAATAAGCTCCGCATGTAAGAAATTAAATATTTCATCATCATCAATTAACAGATATCGTTTCATTTTGATCTTCTGGATTAAATTTAGTTTTGGGAATAGTAATCGTCATTATGGTTCCTACCCCTACTTCGGACTTAACTGTAATGGCACCATTCAATTTATTTAATATCTCTTTACAAATATACAATCCTAATCCGGTACCTACGCTGGAACTTGATCCTCGATAGTACATGTCGAATATTTTATTTATATTTTTCGAAGAGATTCCTTCTCCATTGTCGGATACTATAATTACATAATAATTATTGAGGGGCGCCACCTCTACGCTCACATACGGGTCAGGAATATCGGTACGACGATACTTCACTGAATTCCCAATTAGGTTCTTCAACAAGGTGTTTATTCTTGATTTATCAGATATAACTTCATCAGAACCCTTTATATCAAGAACGAAATCAATATGATCCTTTGAAGAAAATTTCAAGTCGCTAAAAATATGATTCACCATTTCGCTCACATAAAATTTTTCAGGAACAATATCTAAACGCGCATTTCTTGAGTATTCTAATATCTCCTGAATAGTTCCATCTAAACGCATTACTGAACTCTCAGCTAACTTTAAAAACTGTGTATTCTTTTCGCTCTGTCCTTCGGAATTTAAAACCAAAGACAATACTCCTTTAATTGACAACAATGGAGAACGCAAATCGTGTGAAACACTATAAACAAAATTATCGAGTTCAGAATTGATTTTTTTAAGCTCCTCATTTTTTTTCAAAACGTCCTCTTGTACACGTTTTAAATCAGTTATGTCGACACCTGAAATAACAATATGATCAAGTTCACCATCGGCGTTGTAGTGGGGCAAGATGTTTTTCAACACACACCTTTCTTCACCATTTTTATCAACCCTTAACTCTTCCATTTGAACCATACTATTCAACTTTAATGCTTGCTCCACATTTTCTATTACGCGATCGAACCTTAATCTTTCTTGAGCATTCGGAACTTCAATATCTTTAAAGTTACTCCCGAATTTGTTTTGAAGTGCGGGTTCATTCTCAAGCATAATTTTATTAGCATAGGTCAAAAATAAATCAGGGTCTAAAACCTTAATTTCAGCCGGGGAATGGTTCAAAATTCCCTCGTAAAACAATTTCATTGAATTTACAATTTCGAGAACAGCATCTCTTTCTTTAACCGCTTCTTCCAGACTCTTCTGTAGGATTTTCATTGGAGTTATGTCGAGGTAAATACTAATATATGCCTCAATATTTCCTTGTTGATTAATAACAGGTGCTGCGCTAACTAGAAGATAAATTATTTTCGAATCGTTTCTTAAAAATTCAATTTCAAAAACACTATCTGAAATTTTTCGATATGATTTTATAATCTTAGAAATCACTTTTTCATTCAATGCTACTTCATAATCACCATGAAGCCCAAGTGTTTCCGGATTCTCTAAAAATGTTAACTCTTCAAATTTTTTATTGCTAAATAAAACATTCCCATCTTTACTAACCTCGACCAATCCCAAGTTCATATTATCGATTATATTTCGATACTTCTCTTCACTAGCTTTTAATTTATTTTCAGCAAGTCTTGTCTCAGTAATATCTTGAGATGAGCCAAGTAACCGTATTACTTCACCATTTTCGTTTTTTTCGGCAATAATAGATCCTCTGACAATACGAATAGATTTGTCACTTCCCCTTACAATCCTGAATTCCTGATTGTTCATTTCAATTTCGCCGGAAATTACATTTCCAAGGTCATTCAACATCATTTCACGGTCACCTTCATAGATTGCATTTTTCCAAAATTCAAACAAGTCTCCGTCAAACTCTTCCGCCTTTATACCATAAAGTGAATATAGCAAATCACTCCAAACTAATTCATTGGTAATGAAATTATGGTCAAAAATACCGATATTAGCTTTTTCTGTAACTAATTCGAATCGAGTGTTTGCTTTTACCAGCTCCTGTTTAATTAATGTTTCTTCAGTTATGTCTTTTTGCAGAGCAATGAAATTTATCAGATCTCCATTATTATCGAAAACAGGTGTAATTTCTAACTGATTGTAAAATTGTTTTCCTTCTTTATTAAAATTTACGATTGTCAACTCAATATTTTCCTTCTTACTTAAAGCTAATGAAATCTTTTTAGCAGAATCCTCATCAACACCTCTGCGTTGTAAAAAATCCTTTGGTTTTTTCCCTGATATTTCTGAAAGACTATACCCGGTTGTAATTTCAAAAGATTCATTTACCCACTCTATTCGTCCTTCGTCATCCGTAATAATTACTCCATTCTTAGTTTTAGTAGCAATAAGAGATAACTTTCTTAACTCAAGTTCGGAAGCAGATATCCTTCTTATTTGACTTTTAATTTTTTCACCTTTTTGACGATTAGAATATAACGATTGAATTTGCTGAGAGAAAACTCCAAAAAACGCTTCATGCCGTTCTGCTAACTTTTGATAAAGAGGAGAGTTTTCTATTGAAACAAATCCACCAAGACACACCGAATAGTTCAATTCTTTATCTATAAAACTAAAGAATAGTCCTTCTTTAAATTTATTTAGAACAGAGATTTTTTTTATTAAATCATTCCTTACAATAATCGTTTGTTTTTTGTCAACCACCTCCGACAAAACATACATTGCATCAACAATTTGATCATTGTTGTAATCATCTAAAAATGGACCCTCAATACTTATAACTTTTTCTTTTTCATTTCCAGTACTTTCATAAACAACAATAGCCGATTCAATTTCAAAAATATCTACTATTGCGTCTGCAATTAGGCTTGAAAAATTTCGATTACTAAGATCTTTTAACGCTTCTGAATTAAATGCATGGAGTCGCTTATAAAGATCTAATTCATGATCTAATCGATCACGAGTATTAATAAGTTGCTGCTCAATATTTGCGAATTTAGAAGTGCGCAATTGCAATTCTCGATATTCACCTAATAGCTTATTATAATCTGATGCAGCTTCCATATATCTCCACTTTGGTTAGTCACTAATCGACTATCTGTACAATACATACAAAGCTGTTGTATAATTATGGTAAGTATTAGCGCCACCTAATCGAGCAAATTCCCCAAAACCGTACATTCCTAACCATGGGGGACAGTTGCCGTCTGAATAAAATGGAAATTGCATAGTATTCACCAATTCTTCTTTAATAATTTTATTAAACAAGAATCTTCCTCGTGCAAGGCAATCGGCGTGAAAAACCGCAACAGTCTTCCTATCTCCCAATCTTTTTTTCATTTCATTTACCATCCGCTCCATCTCACTAAATATTAATTCCTCATCACGTGATGTGAGCCAAAGTTCAGTTCCTACCGGACATTTTGTAGCATAATACATTTCACTACCAACATGCTTGGTTACAACTCTAAGAATATGATTATTCCCATATTCTTGTGCAAGTTTAGGCGACAACTTTTCACCCAAAGCTCCAACAGGAATTGAATCGCCACAGGTTGAATCGGTTGGCAATACCAACTTGGTAAGATATTCCTCCCACGCCGGTTTGTGATTAATTTCTTTTATTATATGCCCTTCTGATTTTGTTACAATCATTGGCTCACCAACAGCTACAAATCCATGTGTTGCTTGTGTTTCTACTTTTAATGTTTCATCCCAAAATCCAATAGCAAAAGCAGCATGTTCATACACTTTATTGTCTACTGCTTGATAACTGATAAATCCTTTCATGTTATCTGATGATGTTGCTCCGAATATTGTTACTTCCGATCCAAACACAGATTCAATAGCTGATATACAATCATCATTTGCAATGTCAATTCCGGAAGCTAAAAAGTAAATCATATTAATTTTTCCGGAACGAGCTTTGAGGTCTTTGGACATCTCTAAACACTTTTCATAAGAATTATGTCCGAATATTCCATCAACATGAGCAACGGTAAATTCATTGCCTTTAATTGTCATTACGGCAATATCCTTCATTGATTCGCTGACCCCTTCTCGACCTACTACTCCACAACAAGATGCTGCTAAAATTTTTGCATTGGGAGCCATTTCATGGGCTTGAGTGATTAACTCACTAAAATTATGTCCGATGGAAGCATGAAAGATTGCCAAATCGCAATCATTATATTGATTCCCCAAAGCAATTTCCATGCATTCAATAACACCTCTTTTGGTGTTTACCACTCTAGCACTGGCTGATTTAAAACTTAACATACAAATATCATTTTTTCAAATATATCGATGCAAGCCAAAGGATCACATAATCTCCTCAAACATGAGAAGAAGCATCGTTATAAAGTTAACTAAAAAATAATTGCTTCTGTCTCTGCGCTTTATATCAATCTTCAAAGTAAATATACTATTGCTCTTTTTAAAATGACCGAAATCAATGAAAATTAACAACATTATCACTTTAAATCTTTTGATTATACAAATAGTGCAAGTGTAGCTTTGTAAAGATGAGCAATCTTTTGGAAAAGTCATAAAAAAGGAGAAACACTTTGTATGTATTTCTCCTTGTTAGTTGGTGGGCCCACCTGGATTCGAACCAGGCACCCACAGATTATGAGTCTGTTGCTCTAACCGAATGAGCTATAGGCCCCGAATTGGGATTGCAAAATTAATGAAATTGACCAATCTCGCAAAGAATCCCGAATTGTTATGCTAACTTATTTAATTACACCGAGTTCCTTACCGATTTTAGTAAAAGCTGCTACCGCTTTTTCCAAATGATGACGTTCATGGCCTGCCGAAATCTGAACACGAATACGAGCATTCCCCTTAGCAACTACCGGGTAGAAGAATCCTATAACATAAATGCCTTCGTCTAAGAGTTTTGCAGCAAATTCTTGAGCTAACTTAGCCTCATACAGCATAATAGGAACAATTGGGTGCTCACCAGGCTTAATATCGAATCCTGCTTTTGTAATTTCACTTCTGAAATAAGCGGTGTTTTCCCATAATTTATCACGCAAAGCAGTCGTTTCGCTTAACATATCGATTACAGCGATTGATGCGCCTACAATTGACGGTGCCAATGAGTTAGAGAATAAGTAAGGGCGAGAACGTTGGCGAAGCATTTCAATAATTTCCTTCTTGCCCGATGTAAATCCGCCCATAGCTCCGCCTAATGCCTTCCCTAATGTTCCTGTTATAATATCAACTCTTCCCATTACATTTCTGTATTCGTGAGTTCCGCGTCCGGTTTTACCCATAAATCCGCTTGCATGGCACTCGTCAATCATCACCAAAGCATTGTATTTATCGGCCAAATCGCAAATTTTATCCAATTGAGCAATTGTTCCATCCATCGAGAAAACACCATCAGAAACAATCATTCGATGACGTAAATGCTGAGTAGCTTTCAATTGCTCCTCTAAATCGTTCATGTCGTTATGCTTATAACGATTACGCTGTGCCTTGCACAAACGAATTCCGTCGATGATAGAAGCATGATTCAACTCATCACTGATAATTGCATCTTGCTCGCTGAGTAAAGGTTCAAAAACACCTCCATTTGCATCGAAAGCTGCTGCGTAAAGAATTGTATCTTCAGTGCCTAAAAAGCCGGCAATTTTTTTCTCTAAATCTTTATGGATGTCTTGTGTTCCACAAATAAAACGCACACTCGACATTCCGAATCCGTGAGTATGAATAGCATCAATTGCCGCTTGAATTACTTTAGGATGAGATGATAATCCGAGGTAATTATTTGCACAGAAATTAATTACTTCTTTCCCATTTGCTGTAATATCGGCAGCTTGCGGCGTACTGATAATTCGTTCTGCCTTATATAATCCTGCTTCGCGTATTTCGTTTAATTCCTGATCAAGAACAGGCTTCAGAGTATTGTACATCTTCTTTTATTTAAGTCGACAAAATTAATGATTATTCATTACACCTGAACGAACTGTTTTCCGGGATAAGCCCTTATCACTCCTTTCATTTCTAAAGCAAACAATAGCGACGAAACCTTGCTCATGGGCATTCCGGCATCAATGGCAATGCTATCGATATCACGCTTTTCGCGGGTAACAACCTTCATCAACTTTTCCTCTTCCTCCGATAGCTCCACGAATAATTGCTGCTGAGCAGGCTTCTTCTTTTTCCCTTTCTCGTCTTCGTCCCAGCTCATCATTCGAAGTAGGTCGGCTGCGCCGGAAATCAATCCTGCTCGATTATCTCTTATAAACTTATTGCATCCTAAACTATAGGGATCATTTACTCTCCCCGGAAAGGCAAAAACGTCTCTCGAATAGCTATTCGCGATATCAGCCGTAATCAAGGCTCCACCCTTTTCTGCAGCTTCAACAACAACGATTGCATCACAAAGACCGGCAACAATTCTGTTTCGAGAGGGAAAATTTTCACGATCCGGTTCAGTATTAAATGGGTATTCGGTTAATACTCCCCCTTTAACGGTCATATCTCTAGCCACTTCTGTATGTTCAGGAGGATAAATTCTATCGAGCCCATGAGCCATTACCCCAACCGTTGGTAATCCGAATTTTAATGCCGCTTTGTGAGCGCAAATATCAATTCCGTATGCCATGCCACTAACAATTATAATGTCTTTACCGGCGCATTCCTCCACCAATTTTTCGGTTAGATATCGCCCATATTCCGAAGATTTCCTTGTTCCAACAACACCTAAATATCGGTGTTTGTTAAAGTCCATGTTTCCTTTGAAATACAGCAAAATAGGAGCATCGTTACAATTTTTTAATCGAGCAGGGAAATCATCATCTAAAAAGAAAAGCACTTGCACTTTTTTCTTAAGAACGTTTTTCAACTCGGCTTCAGCCAGATGGAAAATTTTCTGACGAGCTATACTCCTTGCTGTCTTCGGACCAATATCCGGAATCTTCTCCAGCTGAGACGCCTTTTGCTTGAAAACTTCTTCTAAGCTACCGCAATAGCTTAAGAGTATACGAGCCAAAACAGGACCGACATTCGGAATCATGGTTAAGGCAATCTGATATAAAATCTTATCTTCTTTATTCATCACGTTAAAACCGCCTTGCAGGAGAAATAAAAATCACTTTTAGCGGATGCGGCAAAAATACTTTTCTATGTCAGAAATTGGTTGCAATTTTAACCGATCTTATTAACACATCAGCCGAATCTGTTGCAACATGACTAAATCGCTACTTAAATTATATCTAATCCCGGTAATTCTATTCCTATTTTCATCATTCGAAAGCCATGCTCAAAAAGGAACAATCAAAGGAACTATTATGGATGGAACCGATAAGGAATATTTATTCGGAGCGGTTGTTGGAGTAAAAAAAGTGAATCAAGGAACTTCTACAGATATGAATGGAGTTTATGAATTAAAGTTATCTCCCGGAACTTATCTCTTAGAAGTAAATTATGTCGGATATGAAAGATTTTCACAAACAGTAACGGTAACTGAAGGACAAGAAATAAAACTTAACATTGTTCTTAAACGTGCCGCTCAAACATTAGAAACAATTGTTATTTCTGCCGGTAAGCACGAACAAAAATTGGAAGAAGTTGTGGTCTCAATGGATGTATTAAAACCGTCTTACATTGAAAACACAAACCAAACAAGTATGGAAACGGCGGCTGAGCAAATTCCGGGAGTGACGGTAATCGACGGACAAGCAAATATCAGAGGAGGATCGGGATTCAGTTACGGAGCAGGAAGTCGTGTATTGATTTTAGTTGACGACCTTCCTTTGCTAGCCGGTGATGCCGGTGATGCAAAGTGGAGCTTCCTACCGATTGAAAATCTCGAACAAGTTGAAGTTATCAAAGGTGCGTCATCTGCACTTTTCGGATCGTCGGCACTTAACGGAGTGATTAACTTACGCACCGCCTATCCAACAGATAGCGCTGTAACGAATCTATCTTTATACAGCGGATTTTATGATACTCCCGCTGATAAAACTATGAAATGGTGGGGCGACAAAACACAAATGACTAGTGGAGTAAATTTCTCCCATAGAGAAAAAATTAAAAATCTCGATTTAACAATTGGCGGACATCATCTATCAGAAGATGGATATCGCTTAGGAGATAATGAGGAACGTTGGAGAGGAAATGTAAACTTAAGGTATCACTTCAAAAAAATCACGGGATTAAATGCCGGTATTGCTGTGAATACACAAAGAGCAGGAGGATATAATTATTTAATCTGGCAAAACGATACCGCAGGAGCATATTTGCCTTTAGGAGGAATGGATACTGTGGGATCTACAGCAAGTAAATATAATACTGCAAGAACATATATCGACCCATCAATTAATTACACGGGGAAAAATATGAGCTACAAGTTAAGATCGAGATATTTTATTACCAACAATAAAAATAACACAAATCAAGGATCAAAAGCTCAAACATATTTTGTTGAATTTTTAACTCAATATAATTTCAAAAACCTACTCACTCTTTCGGGAGGAATCTCATCATTCTCAACGAATGTAAAAGGAGATTTATTTAACTCACAAACAGGAAATAATAACTCACTTTATTTTCAAGGTGATTTAAAATACGGCAAGTGGAATGTTTCATCGGGAATACGATTTGAAAACGGAAAGATCAGCGGAAAAAAATTCGATACAGAAAAACTATTACGATTTGGAGTAAACTATCAAGCATTCAAATACACTTATTTGAGAGCATCATACGGTCAAGGATTCAGATTCCCTACCATTGCAGAAAAGTTCATCAAAACACGAGTAGGAGATATTGTAATTTATCCTAATGATTCATTAACGATTGAAAGAGGATCATCAATTGAAATTGGAATTCGTCAAATGTTTAAGATATCAAATATTTCCGGAATGCTCGATTTTAGTGTATTCCGACAAGAATATAAAGACATGATGGAATTCACTTTTGGACCATGGGGTAATCCGTTTGTAGATCCGCTTTACGGATTAGGATTTAAATCGAAAAACATCGGAAACACCAGAATTGATGGCATGGAATTAACGCTATCGGGAGAAGGAAATATCGGCAAAGTTCAAGAAGCATTTATGGGAGGAATTACAATGATTGATCCATATCAAACTGACTTCTTACTTTCGCGCGACAGCTCTACAAACTCGTCGAAGGTGAACATTCTTAAATATCGCTACAAAACAATGTTTAAGTTTGACAGCGAAACAACATTCAAAGGATTTTCATTTGGAATTAGTGCACGCTACTATAGCTATATGGAAAACATCGATAAAGTTTTTGAAGGAGTAATCCCCGGTGTAAAACATTATCGTGAAAACAATCATAGTGGAGAGTGGGTATTCGACACAAGATTAGCTTATGCATTCAGCAAGAAAGTTAAATTCGCATTAATAGGAAAAAACATTACGAATAACATTTATGTTACTCGTCCCGCAGACATGCAAGCACCACGCTCCTATTCAGCTCAGTTATCATTTAACTTCTGATGCTAAAAAATTTTAAGGGCTTTGTAATTAGCGTAAACTATTTACCGGTTGACGCAATTACTATTTTCCCTTTTATCTTTCTGAAAAAATCGAAGTTGCCGGTTATAAAAAGTTGGCTACAACACGAGCGTATTCACCTGCTACAACAAGCGGAATTGCTTATTGTTTTTTTCTATGTTTTTTACCTTCTCAACTACCTTTACTTAATTGTAGTTTTAAAAGATCATCAAAAAGCTTACCGATCAATTGCGTTTGAAAAAGAAGCTTACATTAATCAATCAAGCCCTGCTTATTTATTCAATAGGAAGATGTTTGCTTTTTTAAACTACAGGAACTAACTCTTTCGCTTTTTCTTATAAAATATTGAGTTTGATCATCCGGATTCCCCAATCCTTATCATACAAACATGAAGTTTTACTTAACAATTCAGATTAACGTGGTTAATTAGGGATTTTCAAGAAAATAATGCTATACTTTTGCGTCGTGCAAACAAAACCAATAATTACCGTTAAGGATTTACAAAAGAGCTACGGGGACTTTCATGCCGTGAAAGGCATTTCCTTTGAAGTTTACAATGGAGAAATCTTTGGTCTTCTAGGCCCCAACGGTGCAGGAAAAACTACCACGCTGGAAATTATCGAAACTCTTCGCGAGAAATCGGGAGGTACTGTTATAGTTGACGGTTTGAATATCGATTCGCAAGCTAACGATATAAAACAAATTATAGGCGTGCAATTGCAAGCTGCAGGTTATTATCCAAGTCTTTCACTAACTGAATTACTTGAGTTATTTGCCGGACTTTACAATATGCCGATTAATACACTTGAAATGTTATCGCGTGTCGGATTAGAAGATAAAGCGAAAGCAAAATTCAAGGAACTTTCAGGAGGACAAAAACAACGATTTTCGATTGCTACTACGCTTATTAATAAACCAAAAATTATTTTCCTTGACGAACCGACTACGGGATTAGATCCTCAAGCGCGTAGAAATCTTTGGGATTTAATTCGTGAAGTAAAAGCGATGGGCACAACTGTAGTTATTACTACCCACTACATGGATGAAGCCGAACAACTTTGTGATCGTGTTGCAGTGATGGAAGGAGGAAAAGTTATTGCACTAGACACTCCTGATACACTAATCGACAACTTGGTAGCGAGTGGATTTGAAAGAAAAAAAGAAGTTAAAAAAGCTAATCTCGAAGATGTGTTTCTGTCGCTTACAGGACAGGAATGGAGAGACGAATAATCAACTACGATGAAATATAGTCAATTTAAAGCCATGATGGCCATTGCTAAAGCTAGCTTTAGGTCTATCACCCGCAGCCCTTCGGCAGTTGTATTTACGCTCGTTTTTCCTCTTATTTTTATTACCGTTTTCGGATTCTTGAAAGGTGGAAGTGTCACGTTAAACGTTGCATTGTCATCGCATAGCGATCAGCAAAATTCGGTTTACATTGGACTAATCAGTAATCCTGCTTTTTCAGTCCATCATGATATGGATTCTGTTGAGCAACGTACCTTGTTATTAAAAGGAAAATTAGATGCCATTATCGATATCCAAAAAGTTCAACTTGATTCATCAAGCACTTATGATGTGAATTTATATACTACAATGGCTTCTGCAGAAAAAGGAATCATTGTTCGTTCTATGCTTGAGCATCTTATTGATAAATCAAATTTATCGGCAGCAAAAATAATTTCTCCTATGGCTACTCTTAAGCAACAAGAGTTAAAAGGAAGAACTTATTCCACTATAGACTTTATACTTCCCGGACAACTTGGTTTCTCGTTATTGAGTACCGGAGTATTCGGAACGGCCTTTGTGTTTTTTAATCTACGTCAAACATTAGTAATAAAGCGCTTCTTTGCAACTCCTATCCGCAAACCTTTTATCGTGATGGGTGAAGCATTGGCGAGAATGGTTTTTGCAATGTTGGGTGCTGCCTTTTTAATTGCATTAGGACATTATGCATTCGGATTCACTTTAATTAATGGTTTAGCCACCGTAGCCGAAATGCTTGTATTAAGTGCTATGGGCTTGATCGTTTTCATGGGATTCGGATTTGTGGTTTCCGGGATTGCTAAAAGTGAAAGTACTATTCCGCCGCTAGCTAACATCATTACACTTCCTCAGTTTCTACTCTCTGGGACTTTCTTTGGAGTTGAAAATTTCCCCACTTGGCTACAACCTATTTGCAAAATGCTTCCTCTTACCTATTTAAACGATGCAATGCGAAAAGTAGCGTTTGAAGGAGCGAGTTTACTGGATCTTGGTCCTCAGTTGGCAGTAATTACCTTATGGGGTGTCATCATTTACGCTATAGCAGTAAAAGTTTTCCGCTGGGAGTAAAAAAAATGACGGTTTGTCAGATTTTCCGACTTTGGCGTTGTGTTTGACAATATTTTTGCGTTTCATTCGTATTTGATTTCAATACGATCGAAAACTGAATAGTATTTATATTGTTAAACTAAAAACGTAAAAAGATATGTTAGGTATTTATTTCATCTCCATCGTATTTATGATCATCGGGTGGATGGTCAGCAATAAGTTGAAGAGAAAATTTGAAGAATATTCACAAACTCCCATTAGTTCCGGATTAACCGGACAAGATATCGCTTTGCGAATGCTTCGCGATAATGGGATTCAAGACGTAAAAGTCATATCGGTAGAAGGACGATTAACTGACCATTACAATCCATTAGATAAAACGGTTAATTTAAGTCACGATGTATTTTACGGAAGGAATGCTGCTGCTTCTGCGGTAGCTGCCCATGAATGCGGACACGCTGTCCAACATGCTAAAGCCTATTCAATGCTTCAAGTGCGCTCGGCATTAGTGCCAATCGTAAATATTGCTTCGGGATGGATGCACTGGGTATTGTTAGCGGGAATTATGATGGTGAATACATTTCCGGGACTATTATTATTCGGAATTGCCTTATTTGCAATGACAACTTTGTTCAGTTTGATTACACTTCCGGTTGAATTTGACGCTAGCAACAGAGCATTGGCATGGTTAGAAACATCCGGAGTTTCAACTCCTCAAGAGCATGCACAATCGAAAGACGCTCTTTGGTGGGCTGCAATGACTTACGTGGTAGCTGCACTTTCTGCCATTGCTACTTTGATGTACTATGTAATGATTTATATGGGTCGTCGCGACTAAAAAAAGAACTTTTTAACGAATAGGGCCGGGAAATTTCCGGCCTTTTTTCTTGCTGATATTCCTCAAATTGTCCAATTTTAAGCGGGAAGTGCTATTTTTGGCGAATGAGCCTACCTGAGAATATTGTTTCGAGAATAAAACAGCTGGAAGAGAAGTTCAATGCCATGGGACAAGACCTTAGTTCTTATCTCGATGGATTGCTTTATGCTGATTATTTAACTTACTGGGATTATATCCATTTAGACACCCTTTTAAGCCTTCAATCGCCGAAAACGAAATTTCCCGATGAAGAAGTGTTTATTATGTATCATCAGATTACGGAATTATACTTCAAGCTTTCGATTCACGAATTCAAACAGATTGCGGTTCAAGAGAAGCTAACAGGAGATTTCTTGACAAAGCGACTTCAGCGAATCAATAGATACTTTGTTTCTTTAACCGATTCGTTCTCTATTATGGTTGACGGAATGGAGCCTGAGCAATTTCAAAAATTCAGAATGAGCCTTCTTCCAGCATCAGGATTTCAATCGGCACAATACCGTGCGATTGAAATTTATGCAACAGAATTTCAACGCTTAGTTTCCAAAGATTTCAGAGAGAAAATGAATGCTGCAAATGCTTCTATAAAAGAAATGTTTGAGCATATTTATTGGAAAGCAGGAGCAACTGAACTTGCTACAGGAAAGAAAACATTAACGCTGATCCAGTTCGAAGAAAAATACTCGAAAGAGCTAACTGAACTTGCTGAGAACAAGGTTTCTTCTAATGTTTGGACACTTTATAACACTTTGTCGAAAGAAGAACAGCAAAAACCTGAATTAATCCTCGCGTTAAAACAACTCGACGTTAATGTTAATATCAATTGGCCGCTTTCTCATTATAAATCGGCTGTCAGATATTTACACAAGAACCCGGAAGATATTGCTGCAACCGGAGGAACAAATTGGCAGAAATACCTGCCTCCACGTTTCCAAAAGCGTATTTTTTATCCTGAAATTTGGTCTGAAATGGAGATCGAAGAATGGGGTAAAACATGGGTTGAAGACCTTTTTAAGAAATAAGGCGCCCTCCTGTTCATATTTTTATTGCTGAAAATCAATTCATTGTGATTTAATTGAAACTATTATTTTAGTTTATGATATAAACTACTTTACATTTGTTAAAAATTAAAACACTATGAACAAGTACATTATTGCTTTAATGTTGCTGATCGGTACCGGTCAAGCAATTGCACAAGATTCAACCAATGCTCGCAGAGCTCCAATTTCTAAACCTAAGCCGTTAACTGAACGTGAAAAAATAGACCGTTTCTTGAAACGATATTTGGCAACATGGGATACATGCTCGAATCCGAAAGTAAAAACACAATTATATCGTGGATTCGAACAATTAGCAGTAAAAGACACGAATTATTGGACAACCCAATATTATGCAGCATTTTACCTAGCACTCACGACATTTTCTTATATCGATTCAGCTAGTCAAGAAAAATGGTATGAAAGAGCTCTAATGTATGCTGATCGCGCAATTAAACTTCAACCAAAAGAATCTGAATCGGTTTTATTAAAAGGAATGATACTAGGAATGAAAATAGGATCCAATCCTGAGCTGGGCAGAACATTAGGACCACAATCTACTATGTTATATGCAGAAGCTAAAAAATTAAACCCTGAAAACCCTCGCGTATATCTAGAACTCGGAGAGTCGGCAATGTATACACCTGAGCAATATGGTGGTGGAAAAAAGGTTGCAGTAGATAACTTAACGAAGGCCGTTGAAAAATTCAAAACTTTCAAATACAGTGATCCATTACTTCCACATTGGGGAGAAGAACGTGCAAAGAGCATTCTTGAAAAAGCTAAGAAATTAAAATAACCACTAAAAAAACTTTTCAATGAGCGCAACTAAAGAGATGACACACGAAGAAAGTCTTCGTCTCATCAAAAACATGATTCAATCGGTGAAGAGTGATTTTGAAGATGATAGTTTCCAGTACCTATTTTGGGGATGGCTGGTATTTAGTGCTGCAATTATTCACTACACTCTAATCCAATTAAACTATGAATATGCATCGTTAGTATGGCTATTAATGCCAGTTGGAGGAATAGTTTCTGCTTTACACTCTAGAAAACAAAACAAAGGAAGGAAAGCAAAATCGTTCGTTGAACAATTTATCAATCATATTTCAACAGCCTTTTTAATTTCACTTACAATTGTGTTATTCTCAATGCCTCACCTTCAAGAATCATGTTACCCAATGATCCTTGTGTTATATGGAATATTCCTTTATACGTGTGGAAGTGCGATTGAATTCAACCCTTTGAGATTTGGTGGAGCACTCAACTGGATAGCCGCTCTTATTGCATTCAATGTATCATTTGAAATTCAACTATTGATCTTAGCAGGAGCTGTTCTTGGTGGATACATTATTCCGGGATATTTATTAAAACGCAAATACTCTAATCAACAGTCGTTGAATGCTGCTTAATCATGTTTAAAGATTTAGACCCATTACTTCATCAGCAATTGCGTTTGTCGGTGATCTCACTTTTAGTGAGCACCAAAGAAGCTGAATTTGGGTTTCTTAAAGACAAAACTAATGCTACTGCAGGTAACCTTAGCGTTCAGCTGAATAAGTTAGCCGATGCAGGATATATTACGATTGCTAAATCTTTTAGAGATAATTACCCCTTGACTACTTGCAAGATTACCCAACAAGGAATATCCGCCTTTGAAAATTACGTATCTGCTCTACAAGATTATTTAAAATCGAAATAAAAGAAAAGCCCTGAAGTTTCATTCAGGGCTTTTCTTTTATTCAGCTTCTTTCAATCCGTATTTTTTCATATACTTTCTGTAAAGTTGCTTTTGTATATTATCGAGATTTATTTCCTTCCCACGTATATACGCCATCTGCACATCGCTCGATTTCATATCCAATATATCACCGCTCGAAACAATTATTGTTGCATCTTTTCCGGCTTCTAATGAACCTACACTTGCATCAATTCCTAATATTCGGGCAGGCGTTAACGTTATAGATTTAAGTGCATCTTCTTTATCCATTCCGTAACCCACTGTCTCTCCCGCTTGAAAAGGCACATTTCTATCTTGCCAGAAACCATCATCAGTAATCGCCACATCTATTCCTTCTTTTACTAATAGTACGGGAAGTTTAAATGGCATATCTATATCATCATCATCGCGTTCAGGCAATACATGCGTACGCATTATTATTACAGGAATATTATTTTCCTTTATCTCCTTTGTAACCATCCATCCATCACGAGCACCGACTAAAACCATTCTTAACTTGAATTTATTTCCAAAGGCAATTGCTGCTAAAATATCTTTCACATAATTACATCTTACATATAAAGTTTTGGATTTGCTAAACAGTCCTTTCATCGCCTCGAAATTCGGATTATACACCGCATTGTTTCCCGCAGCATATGATTGCGCTTCATAGAACAATTCATTTAAGTCAGCCATTTGCTTTTCACTTCTCTTCTTCTGATCATCTTCTGAATCGACCCACCAAGCTTTTACCGTTTGCAAGGATGGAAAATTCAACCAGATACCTTCATCCATTTTATAAGCTGCATCTTCATAGTTCCATCCGTCGAGTTCTACTACCGACGATTGCCCTGAAACTAATCCTCCACGTGGAGTAATTTGCGCTAACAGTATTCCATTGGAACGAACTGTAGGAGTAACTTTCGAATCGGTATTGTAAGCAATAATTGATCTTGCACTTGCATTCAACGATCCTGTTTCATTGTAATCGTTTGTTGCTCTTACCGCTTCTATTTCACTTAATCCTAAAGAAGTATTCATAGCAATTAATCCGGGATATACCTGCTTGCCATACACATCAATTATAGTATCAAATGCTAATCGACTTGGTTTAAAATTCTTGCCATCCATCACAAACGTGATTTTTCCGTTTGCAATCCCGATAGCACTTTGAGGAATTACTTTACCGTTTCCAATATGTGCATATCCTCCTAATAGAAGTATTCTCTTTGTAGCCGTATCTGCCGGAGCAGGATTTTGTGCATATATCACTCCCGATATAAAAACACATAGTATGCTTAAGATTACTCTCATATTATCTCGGTGATTTTTCATTATCATTACAGTGATATAATTCGTCAATAGTTAATGTTGCCTTTTGAACTGCACCTCCTGATAATTTTTCATCCATCATTTTCTTAATTAATCGTGCTCGTTCAACTTTATTTCTTTCTCTAATTTGTTTATCTCTATCAATATCAAAATAGCAGATTCCGTCGACAAATGTTTTGAGTGGTTTAGCATATACACTTAATGGATTGTCGTTCCAAATTACAATATCTGCATCTTTCCCTTCTTTAATACTTCCTACTCGATTATCAATATGCAAAAGCTTCGCCGGATTAAGCGTTACAAATTTCAATGCTTCTTCTTCTGAAACATGTCCGTATTTTACTGCTTTCGCTGCCTCTTGATTTAATCGACGAGCCATCTCCGCATCATCACTGTTAAAAGCTGTCACTAAGCCCATGTCATGCATTATCTTTCCGTTGTAAGGAATTGCTTCCATTACTTCGTACTTATAAGCCCACCAATCACTAAAGGTAGAAGCACCAACACCATGAGCTTTCATTTTATCGGCAACTTTATACCCTTCTAGTATATGAGTAAAAGTGTTTACTCTAAATCCAAAACTATCTGCTACATGCATTAGCATATTAATTTCACTTTGCTCATAACTATGGCAAGTGATAAATCTTTTCTTATTGATGATTTCTGCTAACGCATCTAATTCAAGATCACGGCGAGGCATTACCGAACTTTTTGAAGAAGCGGCATTCTTTCTCGCCATATCATAGTTTTTAGCTCGAGTAAATGCATCCATGTACACTTGCTCTACTCCCATCCTAGTTTGAGGATAACGTGTAGTATTATTATCGCCCCAATTACTTTGCTTAACATTTTCTCCTAATGCAAACTTGATGAATCCATCAGCATTTTCGAACTTCAATTGCTCTGCACTTTTTCCCCATCTCAATTTAATCAGCGCTGTTTGTCCGCCGATAGCGTTGGCACTTCCATGCAACAAATGAGATGTAGTTACGCCACCTGCTAATTGTCGGTAGATATTTACATCATCCGGATTTAATACATCTCCAATTCTTACCTCTGAAGTAACCGATTGAGTTCCTTCATTTACGCCTTCATTAATTGCTATATGCGAGTGCTCATCGATAATTCCGGCAGTAACATGCTTACCTGTTCCATCAATAATTTGTAAATCGCCAATTTTAAAAACAGTAAGATTTATTGCTTTCCCAACTTTAATAATTTTACCATTGCTAATAAGCACATCTGCCTCGGAAAGTATACCGGCATCTTCATTGGTCCATACCGTTGCATTTTTAATTAGCACATTCTTGGCTGTAGGCAAAGTATCAAAACCATATGCATTCAAAGGATACCAAATTTTTCCGGGAGCAGTAACTACATCATTCTTCTTTGATGTGTCTTTCTTCTCTTCCCAACTTTCTTTACAATCAGCTGTCCAATTTACCCAAC
>ENA-UOWE01001324-UOWE01001324.1-activated-sludge-metagenome-genome-assembly--contig:-NODE-1324-length-30902-cov-115.216780_pt1 | contig 30902 bp, 23 predicted proteins | sample MGYA00249841_ERZ761562 | MGnify/ENA primary metagenome ERZ761562 (study PRJEB28883, sample SAMN05720200) | activated sludge metagenome | isolation source: Anaerobic digester | place: Japan...
TGAATTCTGTGTCGATGGCTGTAGTCTACCGCATTCTTAAAAAGGAACAACTCTAATTACTTCGACGCGCGGGACGTTCCGCACGGGACGCTCCACCGCCACTACTACACCTCGCGGACGCTCGGCGACGTGCGCGATGTCTACGTCTACACCCCGCCGGATTACGCGAAAAACCCCGATGCGACCTACCCCGTGCTCTACCTGCTCCACGGCGCGGGCGATGTCGCCGGGAGTTGGGCGATGATGGGACAGGTGCATCTGATGATGGACAACTTGCTCGCCGAGGGCAAAGCCAAACCGATGATCATCGCCATGCCGTTCGGCCACGCGCTACCGCGTTCGGTCTCGTGGGAAGAACGCTGGCAGAAGAACACGCCGCTCTTCGAGCAAGACCTGCTCACCGACGTCTTGCCGCTGGTCGAATCGGCCTATCGTGTGCAGGCGGATCGAGAACATCGCGCCATTGCCGGGCTTTCGATGGGCGGCGGTCAGACCGACCACATCGGCCTGGGACACCTCGACCTGTTCAGCGCCATCGGCATCTTGAGCGCGGGCGCGCGTAACTTCGCCGAGCGGCACGCCGACTTGCTTGACGACCCCATCGGAACGAACGCCAAAATCAAGCTGCTCTTCCTGGGTTGCGGCACGCTGGACACGCTCGCGGCAGAAGGGATGGAGGAACTGCACAGGCTGCTCACGGAGAAAGGCATCGCGCACACCTATTGGACGCTCGAAGGCGCGGCGCACACATGGGTGGTCTGGCGGATGGCGCTCTACTACGAATTCTTGCCGAGGTTGTGGCGTGCATGACCCACAGTGGGTTGCACGATCTCACCCAGGGTAGCCTGCGTGACAACATTTTGCGGCTCACCTGGCCCAACCTGGCGAGCCAACTGCTGTTTATGATTCCGTCGCTGTACGATGCCTTTTGGCTCGGCAAAATCGGCGCCGACGCGCAGGCCGCCGCAGGGCTGGCCATTTCAGTGCGCATCACGATGATCAGCGTGTTGATGGCCTTGAGCGGCGCGAGCGGCGCGGTCGTCGCCCGCTACGTCGGCGCGAAGGATCAAAAGAACGCGAACCTGGCGGCACTGCAATCCGTCATCCTGATGTTGGTCTCGTCCGGCACGCTCGGCGTCATCGGCGTGATCTTCGCCGAGCCGCTGATGCGCCTGGGCGGGGCCGACGCCGAAACGCTCCCGCTGGCGGTGCGCTACGCGCGCATCCTCTTCGGCGGGTTGATTGCGATGGAGATGGTGCCCAGCGTCGGCGGCATGTTGAGCGGCATCGGTGCGCCGCAGGTGTGGCTGGAGATGACCGCCTGGGTGACGGGGGTAATGCTCATCGCCGAGCCGCTGCTGGTGACGTGGCTGGGGCTGGAAGGGGCGGTGCTGGCGTTGACCGGCGCGCACGCCGTGGCGATGGTCTGGGGATTGCGGCAACTCGTCGTGGGGCGCGCGCCCGTGCGCATTGATCTGCACGACCTGCGGCTGGATTTCCCGATGATGCAGCGCGTGCTGCGCATCGCCGCGCCGACGATCATCCAACGCGGCACGCCCAATCTGGCGATGACGCTGTTGACGCGCTTTATCGCGGTGTATGGCGCGGCGGCGGTGGCGGCGTGGACGGTAGTGCAGCGCATCTTCGGCTTCGCGCAGGTGCCGGGGATGGCACTCTCGCGTATCTCACCGGCGGTGGTGGGGCAGAACCTCGGCGCGCAGCAGCCGGAGCGCGCCGAGCGCGGCGTCAATCTGTTGATGTGGATCACGTTCATCGTTACCGGGGTCGTCCTGGGTGTGCTGGTGATCTTCGCGCCGCACGTTTTCGCCCTGTTCAGCGATGCCCCCGAAGCCACGGTCATTGGCGTGCAAATGCTGCGGGTGCTGGCGTTGGGGTATCTGGCGAACACGCTCACGCTGGTGCTCAACGGCGCGCAGATCGGCGCGGGCGACACGGTCGCGCCGATGCTCATCAACATCGTCGCCCTGTGGGTGATTCAGATTCCGCTCGTGTTCCTCTTCTCGCAAGTGCTGCGCCTGGGCGTGACGAGCATCTGGGTCGCGCTGGTCATCGGGTGGATCGCCCAGCTCGGCCTGCTGATGTATCGCCAACGACAAGGGGTGTGGAAGCTGAAACAGATATAGGCTCAGCGGGCATCGGAGGATCGCGTGAGACTGTGGACGGTACATCCCAAATATCTGGACACGAAGGGACTGTTGGCCTTATGGCGTGAGGCGCTGTTAGCGCAAAAAGTGCTCCAGGGCCAGACACACGGCTACCGGGCACATCCACAACTGCAACGGTTCAAGGCCACGCAAGACCCCATCGCCGCCATCACCGCTTATCTGTGGGGCGTTTATCGGGAGAGCGTGCGACGCGGCTACGCCTTCGATGCCGCAAAGATAGCGCGCCAGGAGGCCCACGCTGAGATCGAGGAGACAACCGGGCAGTTGCGCTACGAATGGGAACATCTGAAGAAAAAATTAGCGCAGCGAGCGCCGGACCTCTATGCGGCCTGGCTGGAAGTGGCGCTTCCCGAAGCGCATCCGCTCTTTCGAATAGTCGAAGGCGAGATAGGTGACTGGGAAAAACAGCGTTGACAAGGCGGATCGGGTAAACGCCGGTTAGTCTCCCCGGTTGTACGGATTGGGCGGCGCAGCAGGATGCAAATCATCCGCCTGCCAGCGCGCCGGGTTGGCCAGAATATACTTTCGAGATTACCTCGCCCTTGCTTTGAGCACCTCCGCCTCAGGGCGTTTTTTGTAAAATTCGTCCAGCGGATAGCAACCGGAGACCAGGCCCATACGCGGCGCGGTCGTGCAATCGCTGAAGGTGCGGCAGATGCGCGTGCGCTGCAAGGGCCGTCCGGCCAACACATCGGCGGGCAGCTCTGGATATGCAAGCACCATCCGCCCCAAGCCCACAAAGTCGGCCTGTCCGGTACGCACGACGTGCTGTCCCACGTTGGGCAGCCATTCCTGCAAATACGAATACCCCGATCCCACCATCGCCAACTCCGGGCGATGCTGCTTGAGCTGCCGGACCACGGCGACTTGCCGCGCCACACCCGCGAGCGGATCTTCCGGCGGCTGGTAGCCATCGGAGGGCGGGAAGAGCGCCGGGCGCTGGATGTGCGGGACGTAGTACGGGCTGCCCACGGTGACGCACAGCAGTTCGATGTCCAGTTCGGCAAGCAAATCCAGGAACGCGAACGGCTCGGCGAGGTCGTAGCCCACGCCGGAGCCATCGCCGCCAAAAGCGTAACGGTAAGGCGGCGTGAAGGGCATCGGTTCGCCCACGCCATCCGCGCCGGGCTGAAAGGGCACGAAGTCTATGGCGCTCAGGCGCACGCCGATGCCCATCCCCGGCGCTTCCGCACGGATCCCGGCGACCAGTTCGCGTAAGAAGCGCGTGCGGTTCTCGAAGCTGCCGCCGTACCGTCCAGGCCGGTCGTAGGCGCTGAGGAACTCGTGGCCGAGGTAGCCGTGACAGTGCTTGAGATCCACGAAGGCGTAGCCCGCCTGCTGCGCCAGCTTCGCCGCGCCCACAAACGTCTCGATGAGCCGGGCGATGTAATCATCGGTGATCACCGGGTAATCGGCGGGGATGCCGAACTTCGCATCCAAGATCGGGTGGTGATAGAGGATTTTCGGCTCCAGCTTCGTCTTGATATTAGGCCGCGCAAAACGCCCGGAGTGCGTCAGTTGCAGGCCGATCAGCAGATCGTCGGCGGTGCCGTAGCGTGCGGTGTGTTCGCGGATCAGCGTCTCACGCAGCGCCGCCAGATCACCCACGGTCTGCGGGTTGATCATCAACTGGTTGGGGTTCGCCCGCCCATCGTGCTGCACGGCGACGGCCTCCCCACCCCAAATCAGCTTCGCGCCGCTCATCCCAAAATGCTGCCAACGGCGGACGGTCAACTCGGAAGGCCGTCCGTCCTCCGTGCCGTCCCATCCCTCCATCGGCAGGATGCAGAAGCGGTTGCCGATGAGGAACCCATTCCTCAGCGTGTATGGCTGCGCCAACGGCGCGTCGGGGCCGGTCGCCAGTTCGGCGTCGAAACCCAGGTCAATGCCGGATTCGTCCAGATACGCCCGGAACGCCTCGGCGGTTTTCAGTGTTGCAATACGACGATAACTCATGCTGTGTCCTCCCAAAATAATGTCAACGGATTTAACGGATTTGAACGGATTTTTTCCTTCTCAATCCGTTTCATCCGTTTAGTCCGTTGACCATAAAACCTGCCTGATTTTCTCGATCATCGCGTCGAGGTCGGCGCGCGAGCGGGTCGGGTCGGTGTAGAGGAACAAGGTGCGCGCCAGGATGTCGAGCGTGTTGGGGCACATATCCGGCGAATATTCCACGGGGACTTCGGCGCGTTTGTAAGCGTCCATCGCCGGGTGATGCGCACCTTGCTGCTTCAAAATCGGCTCCCAGTTCGTGTAGACGTGCCGGCCGCTATCAATCGGCGTGTCGGCGTCAATTCCTGCTTCATTGAGACCGTCCAACACGGCGCGCATACGCTCCGGCGTCTCGAACAGCAGCGCCAGCGTCGTGCCACAGTCGCCTTCGACGTCGTGAATCGGGTTGAACGTAAAGCCGCCAATGTCGCTCAACGCCTGGATCATCAGCCGCTTTTCGGTCAGCATCGCGTCCAGCATCCCATCGAGCCGGGTGAGCTGCACGCGCAGAATCGCGCTGAGGATTTCGTTGGTGCGGAAGTTCATCCCGGCGAAGAACGGCGTGGTGATGCGCGAGGCGTAGTCGCGGAAGGATGAGCCGCCGTCGTGGAAGATCAGCGCGCGGTGGTAAATCGTCTCGTCGTTCGTGACAAGCGCGCCACCCTCACCACAGGTGATGATCTTGTAGTGGTTGAACGAGAACGCGCCCGCGTCGCCGATCGAACCCAGGCGCTTGCCGCCGTAGGAACCGCCGTCCGCCTGACACGCATCTTCGAGCACCTTGAGATTGTGTTGTCGCGCGATGGCCATGATCGCGTCCATGTTGCTCGGCAGGCCGACCATGTGGACGGGGATGATGACTTTGGTGCGCGGCGTGATCTTGCGCGCCACGTCCGTCGGGTCGAGCGTGAGCGACGCATCCACTTCGGCGATAATCGGCACAGCCCCCACCGCCAGCGGCGCGAGCGCCGTCGCCATAAAAGTGTACGCCGGAACGATCACTTCGTCACCCGGCCCCACACCCATCCCCACCAACCCGGTGATGAGCGCCGCCGTACCGCTGGTCAGCGCGAGGGCGTGCTTCGTCCCGATTTTGGCTGCCCACTCCGCCTCGAAGCGCGCCGTCTCGCTCTGGTCGCCGCCGAGATAGCGGAACAACTGCTTCGATTCAATGACACGCTTGACGGCGTCGACTTCTTCCTGGCCGATGATGTACATGCAACAAACTCCTTGTTGTTTTTTATCAGCAGATTTAGCAGATTGAGCAGATTTCTTTCACAAGAAAACAGCAAATCTGCTCAATCTGCTTAATCTGCTGACAAGAAAATGATCTCAATTGTAAATCTCTCCCGCCCGAAACCGCGCCCACGCTGTCTCGAACCACGCATCAGGATGGGGCAGCGGGCGACGGAGAACCCATCGGCTCGTGACCGTGCCATCGGGTGTAGCCACCGTCTCCAGCACGCAGTCGCGGTAGGCCGTGTCCTCAGGGACAATGCGCCACGCATCGCCAAGTTTGTCGTGGATGGGAACGCCCGCCGGATCCACAACAATCGCTGAGCCGCGGCTGCCCACGCCGCTTTCCAATGCGAAGAGAATAGCTCGCAGATAGACGGCGTGCGCGAAGCAGAGATGGCGGTTGCGCAGCGACTCGGTCAGATTGGTGGGATCCACACCCTGGGCGACGCGCCGATATTGCGCCCAGGCTTCAGGGACGGCTTTGCGCAGTTCCGCGACCGAGCGGATATGCGCGCCCACCCGGCTCATCCGCGTCTGGGACTCCAACCGCTCCGCCTGCCAGTCCAACGTCGCCGCCGTCTGTGACAGCGACGCCAGCAGATCACCCACCGCCTGCTCCACCACGGGCAACGCGGCAGCCTCGTCCACCGTCCATCCGTGGTAGCGGTTGGCGATGTACTCCGCCGCACGGAACCCGCCGACCTGCCCGGCATTGAGCGCCGATCCGCCGGGCCGATAAACGCCGTGTGATCCGTTGACCTCGCCAAGTGGGAAGAGGTGCTTGACGTTGACCGATTCCCACCACAAATTGCCCGCCAGCCCGCCGTTGTTATGCTGTGCGCACACGGCGATTTCCAGCGGCTCCCGCGTGATGTCAATCCCGTGGTCGAGATACAGTTGAATCGCGCCCGGGTTCATCTTCTGCAAGCGCGCAATCGGCGTCTCCAGCAGTGCCTCGGAGCGCGTGAGGTAGGTGCGCGCTTCGTCGCTCAAGTCCTCGAAGCGGAAACCCGCCGGGTTTTCGCGGAAGTCGAGGAAAACGCGCCGCCCCTTGAGCACCGTCTCGATGTAGACCAAAATATCCACAATCGAAGAGCCGCCGCTCACCTTGCGCGCGTCGAAGGGCCACTGGTAGCCCTTGAGAAACACCATCGAATTCATCTCACCGACGGAGTTGAAGTATTCGGGCATGAACTCGCGCACGCCCGTAAGGTCGGCGACGTCGCTCACGCCGTCCGCCTCGGTACTGATGAAACGCGGAATCACCTGCATATACGTGCCGGAGACGTTCCAGCGAAACTTGATTGACGCCAGGCCATATTGCGACTCCGGCAGGCTTTGCGCCTTCGCGCCCGCCAACAGCGCCAGGCCGATTGCGCCGGTGTGCACCTCTGGATAAACGCTGGTTTTGTACAGGCCGCCCGGCCCACCCACGGCAAAGATGACGTTTTCCGCGAGGTAGGCTTCCAGGTTCTCATCCGCATCGAGCGCGAGCGCGCCGATGACGCGACGAGACCCGTCTTCATCCACCGTCAACAGTTGCACCACATTGCGCCCCTCGCGCACGGGGATGTCCAACTCGCGCACGCGGCGGATCAGCGCGCGGCACATCTCCCGCGAGGTGTACGGCCCAATGGACGTCGCGCGCTGGCGCGGATCGTGATCCGTCTTGTAGCCGACGAATTGCCCGTAAGCGTCGCGGGGGAACGGCACGCCCAGGTTCACCAAATGGATGAACGCCCGCGCCGACAGGCTCGCCTCGACGAGCGCCAGGTCGCCGTGCATACTGCCACCCTCGAAGTACGTCTCCGCCATCACCTCCGGCGCGTCTGTCTCCGCACCGCACAGCGAGAGCTTGTAGTACGTCTGCTTGTCACTGCCGGTATTGATGGACGTCCCTTTGTCCAGCCCCTCGCTGATGATGAGCACGTCCTCCACACCGTTCGCCCGCAGTTGCACCGCCGCGTTCAGCCCCGCCGCCCCACTTCCGATGACGAGGGTGTGAACGCGGGTGAGGGGAATGTTTTTCTCAGCGATCGTTATAGTCTGTTCCTGCATCGTGTCAGCCTCTCCAAAACCATTTTCCGTCAGCAGATTAAGCGAATTGAGCGGATTTTTCATAGAGTGAACAAAATCTGCTTCATCTGCTAAATCTGCTGACAAATATACGACTCAAAACCGGTCAATCACCGTCACCCCGATCTGCGCGAACTCGCCCATCGCCATCAGTTCGCCAATGGACTCTTCCAACGTCACCGTCTTGCGAATGAGCTTCTTCGGATCGAGTTTGCCCGTCATAATCATATCCAGCATCGCGGGATAGGCGTGTGCCTGCATCCCGTGGCTGCCGAGCAGTTCCAGCTCCCAGGCGATGACCAGGTTCATCGGGATGAGCGCGTCCTTGTAATCGGCCACCATCAGCCCCACCTGGACGTGACGACCGCGCTTGCGCAGGCTCAGTACCGAGTTGCGGCATGTCGTCGCGCTGCCGAGCGCGTCCAGCGAGACGTGCGCGCCGCCGCCCGTGAGATCGCGGATACGCTCGATCAGGTGCGGTTCCTCGCGCGCGTTGATGACGTGCTCCGCGCCGATGCTCCGCGCGAACGCCAGCGTCTCGTCCTTGATGTCCACGCCGATGACGCGCGCGCCCATCGCGTGCGCGATCATAATCGCCGACAGCCCCACCCCGCCGCACCCGTGGACGACGACCCACTCGCCGGGCGCAGTCCGTCCCTGCGCGACGACGGCCCGGAACGACGTGATAAAGCGGCAACCCAGGCTCGCCGCCGCGACGAAGTCCAGCGCGTCGGGCAGGCGCACCAGGTTCACGTCGGCGTGCGGGATCGCCACGTACTGCGCGAACGATCCCCAGGCGGTGAACCCCGGCTGGAAGTAATCGTCGCAGATGTGCTGGTTGCCGGAAAGACACTGCGGGCAGCGCCCACACCCCACAGCGAACGGCACGGTCACGCGGTCGCCGGGTCGCCAGCGGCGCACCTCCGGCCCGACGGCTTCCACGACACCCGCCAGTTCGTGTCCGGGGACGTGCGGCAGATGAATGTCTGAATCGTGGCCCATCCAGCCGTGCCAATCGCTGCGGCAGATGCCGTTGGCCTCCACGCGGACGACGACGCCATCGGCTGCGGGCGTGGGATCAGGGACGGTTTGAATGGTTGGCGGTTCAGCAAAAGCAGTGTAAAGTACAGCGCGCATAGTTACCTCCTACAGCCGTTGCAATGTCATTCCGCCATCCACCATGATGACCTGCCCGGTTGAATACGCAAAGTCACCGCGCACGAGGGCCGCCACCGCCCGGCCAATGTCGTCGGGATAGCCCCAGCGCGCCTGCACCATCAGCCCTTCGGCGATGAGCTTGTCGTATTTCTCCTGCACAGCAGCCGTCATATCGGTCTTGATGACGCCGGGCCGCACTTCGTAGACGGGGATGTCGAATTCACCCAGACGCGCCGCCCAGAGTTTCGTCGCCATGCTGACCCCGGCCTTCGAGATGCAGTACTCGCCCCGGCTGGTCGAGGCCACCGTCGCCGAAACGGACGAGATGTTGACAATGCAACCGCTAAAATCCGCATTTGTCTGGCGCTGCGCAATCATCCATTTCGCCACGGCCTGCGTGAGGAAGTACGGCCCCTTGAGGTTGATGTTCATCACCCAATCGTAGCTCTCCTCGGTGGCTTCGAGGATGTCGGCGCGCACGCGCGGCGCGACACCGGCGTTGTTCACCAGCACGTTGAGCCGCCCGAAACGTTCCTTGATCTCATCGAGCGCGCGCTGGCGGGCTTCGCGGTCGGTGACGTCGGCGCGGCAGTAGAGCACATCCGCGCCCTGCTCGCGCAGTTCGTTGAGCGCCGGAATGACGACTTCGTCCGGGTGGATGTCCAGCACCGCAATGTCACACGGCGCAAGCGGATCAGAGGCCAGCGCCAGCGCGATCCCCAGGCCAATCCCGCGTCCTGCGCCGGTAATGAGCGCTACTTTTTTCATAGTATTCTCCTCCTAGAAATAGCCTCAACGGATCGAACGAATTCGACGGAAAAATGCCCGCTAGATTCGGGTGAAACCGTTATTCCCCCTTCCCGATTGCCTCTTAAACTACCAATCCGCTACACTGCCATCCTGATCATAATAAAACTCGCCGCCGAGTTCCTCTTCGTACTCGATCCATTGTTGCGCCTCTTGCTCGTCAATCTCAAAGCCCAGGCCGGGCGCAGTGGGCAGGGCGATGAAGCCATCTTCGACCAGCCAGTCTTGCTTGAGCAAGCCATATCCCAAACTGGCATCAATTTGCTCCTGGATGAGGAAATTCGGTGTGACGGCGTCCACATGCAGGGCTGCCGCCAACGCTACCGGTCCGATAGCGCAGTGTGGCATGGTGTGCATATAATACACTTCGGCCATGTTCGCCACTTTCTTCAGCTCACTGATACCGCCGACATGGGATACATCCGGTTGGATATAGGACACGGCTTGCTTCTCGAAGACTTCACGGAAACCCCAACGGGTGAGCAATCGCTCGCCGGTAGCGATGGGGAAAGGAACGTGGTCAGACACCTGCTTGAGTGCGTCCACGTTTTCCTGTGGCACCGGTTCCTCAACGAACATGGGGCGCATCCCTTTGAGTTCATGACAAATCTCAATCGCCAGGCCGGGTGTGAACTTACCGTGGAAGTCAAAGGCCAGTTCCACCTCTGGGCCGACCCACTCACGCATCAGGTAGGCGCGTCGGATGAAAGCATCAATGATGGCGGGCGGCTCGTGCCCACGCCATTTTCCAGCGGGGCCAGACTTGAATGCCGTGTAGCCCATCGTGTGCAGCCGATCCAGACGTGTTTTGGCCTGTTCCAGCCCTTCATCACTCATATCCCAAATGCCCCAGTGGGCATAGACACGGATCCGGTCACGCACCGCGCCGCCGAGCAATTTGTACGTCGGTACGCCATAGTACTTCCCGGCGATATCCCACAAGGCTTGATCAATGCCCGAAAGCGCCGTCATCACCACCGGTCCGCCCCGAAAGAACGCCGAACGATAGATGTGCTGCCAATGATGTTCGATGCACAACGGGTCTTTGCCCACAAGATAGTCGGCCAGCTCCTCAATGACGCCTACAACGCCTTTGGGGCGACCTTCCAGCGTGGATTCTCCCCACCCTACCAGCCCGTTATCCGTCGTGATCTTCACCAATCGCGTCCGCTTGCGGGGGAAAAACTGTTCAACCTGTACAATTTTCACATTCACTCTCCGTTTGAACGTTATTTTCATCTAAAAGACACGGGTCCCTCAAAGGGAGCAACCCTCCACATCTGTCCGAGAGAATGCCCTAAAGAGGATCTTTTTCATTCAACCGCATAGGCTTTCACCAATTCTACTATGATTTCACCATAATGCCCCATCTTAGCCGGGCCGATGCCTTTGATTTTCTCCAAAGCTTCTGGTGTCATCGGTTTATGGCGCGCAATTTCTTCAAGCGTCTGATTAGTGAAAATGGTGTAAGCAGGGACTTTCTTCTCTTTTGCCAACGCCAGTCGCCATTCAGTCAACTTTTTGAGCAGCGCGGCATCCGGTTCCGGCCCAACAACGACCTCGCCGGTGAACGTCGGCTGCACGCTGACTTTTGGCGCAGACGGCGACAAAATCACGTTCAGCGCCGCCGGGTCTTGCAGCGCCTTGCGCCCGGTTGGCGTGATCTCCAACACAACGCCGCCGTGATCGAGGGTACGACCTCGCAGGAAACCGCCCGCCTCCAGCCGGTTAATCAACGCCGCGAGCGCCGCCTCGGAACGGAAGGCGAGTGCGCCAAAGCCCGACCGTCCCCGCGCAGAATCCGGCGTCTTGGGATCGCCACGCAGCAGGCGTGTGAGCGTCGCCCGGCCCCAGCCATAGCTTTCGGCCAGGGCGCGCAGGACGGTGAGTGCCTGTTCCCGCTCGTTGGGCAGGGCGGCTGCGACGACGGGCGCATCGCCCACGCAGTTGTCGCAGGCCGCGCAGCGTTCTATCGTCCGCCCGCCCAGGTAGGCATTGAGGTAGCCGTGACGGCAGCGCCCGGTCTGCGCGTAGGCGGAGATTTCGTCCACGCGCTGCGCCTGGATCGTGGCGTAGCGTTCGAGCAGAGCGGCGACGCGCGCGGCAGCGTCGGCGGGGGGCGGCAAGAGCGTCAGGCACAGGTCGCGCCCGGCGGGGAGGTAGGTCAACCAGCCGGCGTCGGCCCAAGCGAGCAGGCGCGGTTCCAACTCGTCGGGCGCAAGGCCGAGATTGCGGGCCACGGCGCTCAGGTCGAGCGCGAGCGACTGCCCCAACTTGAGGCGCGCCGCCTGGCAAAACGCCGCCAGACCCTCCGGTGCACCAACGCCTATGGAGCGGGACAACATCACCAATGCACTGCGCGGCAAATCGGCCCCGCGACGCAACATTCCGGCTTCCTCCAACAGGCTCAGCGCGACGCGCACGCGCGTTTCGTCGGCGGCGAGGTCGCGCTCCAGATCCGCCGACGCCACGGGACCGGAGGTCTGGCCATTCAGACGGCGTCTGACGGCGGCGTAGACGCCCCGCAGGAATTCCACCGGCAGCATATCCTGGTTCGCGCGGCGGGTGAGCGTGCCGCGATCCGAAGTGGTGTACATCAGCATACAATCGGCGGGCAGGCCGTCGCGTCCGGCGCGCCCGGCCTCCTGGTAGTAGGCTTCCAGAGAGTTCGGCGGGACGAAATGGACGATAAAACGGATGTCCGGCTTGTCAATGCCCATACCGAACGCCACCGTCGCCACAACGATGTCAACACGCCCGGCCATGAAATCGTCCTGCACCTGCGCGCGGTTGTCCATCCCGGCGTGATAGTGTGCGGCGCGCATCCCATGCTGGCGCAGCAGCGCGGCGAGCGTTTCGCAACGCTCGCGCGTCCCGGCGTAGACGATGCCGCTGCCTTTGTGTCCCTTGCAGAAGGCCAACAAGTGTTGCAGTTTGTCGTCCGTATTGGCGGCATAAAAGACGGAGAGCCGCAAATTGGGCCGCGTGACGTCCCCGGCAATGACGCGCATGTCCCCAAGCCGTTGGAGGATGTCGCGGCGGACGCGCGGCGGGGCGGTGGCGGTGAGCGCGAGCAGCGGCGGGCGGCCCAGCATCTCCCGTGCCGCGCCGATGTAGAGGTAGTCGGGGCGAAAGTCGTGGCCCCACACGCTGACGCAGTGCGCTTCGTCAATCACCAGACGGTTGAGACCGGCGCGGCGCAGCGTGTGCAGGAACGGCGGCTGGCGCAGGCGTTCCGGCGCGGCGTAGACCAGCCGGTAGCCGCCGGCCGCGACCTGCTCCAAACGGCGGCGCAGCTCGTCACCGTCGAGGGTGCTGTTGATCGTGGTGGCAAGCGCGCGCAGGCGGTCGGGTAGCGAATCCACCTGGTCCTTCATCAGCGCGATGAGGGGCGAGATGACGAGCGTGAGGCCGGATTCGGCCATGAACGCGGGCAGTTGGTAACACAGCGACTTGCCGCCGCCGGTCGGGAGAATCGTGAGCACGTCCTCGCCGCGCAGCACACAGGCGACGGTCTCCATTTGGCCCGGCAGCACTTCGCTGAAGCCGAACAGTCGCTCCACGGCGTTATAGATTGTGGCACTCTCTTCGTCGGAAACGGGAACCTGGTCGAAGGTGGGCAGAAATTCCTTAACAGGGGCAGCGGAAGCAGTGGGCGCGGCGGCCTCAGCACGACGGCGCGCGGCAGGGATGCCGGGACGTTGAGCCAGCGATTCCTGAAGCTCGGCAAGTTCGGCGGCATACAGGCGCGCGAGTTTGGCTTCAACGTCGGCGGCGCGGGTGGCATTGTCGGTGGCGCGGAAGTAATCCAGCAAGCGGCGCAGTTGCGAAACGGCGAGCGGCGTCTCCGTCTCCTCGGCGATGCGCAGAGCGCGCACCGCATAAGCCGTCGCCGTCACTAGATCATTGCGCGCGCGGTAGACTTCCATCATACCGAGCAGATAGGTGCGATTGTCGGGGAACTGATCGCCGATGTGACGGTAAGCGGCCTGCGCCGCCGCGACGTCGCCGCGCGCCAGTTCCACCTCGCCGAGCAACCCCCACACGCCGAGGCTGCCCGGCTCGGCCTCAGTCGCCTGCCGCGCAATCTTGTGCGCTGCGGCAACGTCGTTCAGGGCCAGGTACACGCGAACCAGCAGCGATTGCGCGGCGAAGGAGGTTTTGGGCTGCACGACGAACCGCTCCTGCACGATTGGCAGCGCGTCCGCGGGCCGCCCTTCAGCCAGCAACGCCTGCACGCGCAGGTCCATCAGTGAGACGAGAGGCTTGTTGCGCGGGATGATCTCATCCAGGCAGGCGTGCAACTCGGCGATGTAGTCCCACCGCAACAGAAAATTGAGCAGGCGGCTGCGATCGTTGCTCCGCAATTCCGGCGTCTGTGCGGGCGTCAGGCCCAGGTCGGCCAAAAGCGTGGGAGATGTATTGGGCATAAGTCACCTCCTAAAAAATGACAAATGGCAAAATGGCTTGTCGGATTCATTCGCCATTTGGCATTCGCCATTCAAAATCCGGCACAGGGTGCACACCCACCACAAGCGGCCAGTATTCGCCCTGCCAGAGGCGGCTGAGGCCGATGACGAGGTAGAGCGCCTCACAGCCCAATTGCTCGAAAAGCGTGTCGTGGCCCAACGTGAGGCGACGCTCACCCTCCTCAAGCCACGTCCGGCCCAGGTCACGCCAGCGCAGATCGGTCACAGAGATGCCACGCGACGACGACGCCCGCGGATGATTGGGGACACCGGACAGCGTGAATCCCATGCGCGCCTCGTATTTGCCGGAGTCAGCATCCAGTGCAAATTCGGCCCACACGCGCTCCGGCTGCACCAGGCACAGCGAGCGCGTCTGGCGGACGAGCACATCCTCCGGCGCGCGATCGAGGTGTCCGGCGAAAAACTGCGCGCGTCGCTCGCCTTCGAGACGGCGCAGCAGCCGAGGGCGCGGGCGCACGAAGTCGGCGCGCCAATCTTCGACGTGCGGCGGACAGGGTCGCGGCGCAACCAGGTTCAGCGCGATCACGTCGCAGCAGCGGAAAGGCTGCCCGGCAGCATCGGTCATATCGCCGGGCAGCACGGTGTCAAAATCGCGGACGGGTCGCACCCAGCGCAGCCCCGTCACCGGATCAGGCTCGCGGGTGAACCCGGCCACACAGATGCCACTGCGCATCTGCGTCAACGCGAGGATGAGAAGTTCTTGTACAGCCATACTTTTTTCGTCAACGGATTGAACGGATTTGAACGGATTTTTTCTTCTATCAGCAGATTAAGCGAATTTAGCAGATTTTTTGATTAACAAACAGAAATCTGCTTAATCTGCTAAATCTGCTGACAAAACTCTTTATAGATGAATGACGGTCACGCCGGGCAAGTGGGCAGCCCAGTGTTCGGCGACGAGGCGACGGTGGCAGTGCTCCGCCGTCGGCTCGGCGCAGAGCAGGCACGGCGAGCGGTAACGCGCCAGGATGTCCTTTCCGACTGCTTCGGCGCGACGTTCACGCAGCAGCGGGAGAAATTGTGCCTCGTAAGCTGCCCAGTCCTTGTCCGCCAGATACGCCTCGCGGATTTCGGGCGTCGGTGCGAGTTCGGGGTGATGCTCGTAGGCAATGCCGAACCCCTCTTGCAGCAAGAACGCCAGATCGTCGCGCTTGGTAAAACCCGCCAGATGCGACGTGTTGCGCAGCCGGATGTCAATCACTGCATCCACGCCCGCTGCACGCAGTTGGTTGATGAAGTCTTGCAGTGATTTTCCTTTGTAGCCAATCGTGTACACAGTCATTGTAGTCTCCTGGTCAAGTAGTCGTTAGTCGGGTAGTCAAGTAGTCGTTAGTCGGGTAGTCAAATTGTCGGTAGTCGGGGAGTCAAATTGTCGTTAGTCGGGTAATCGGACTGAGACCCGGAGTATTTGATCGCCTCAACTATACGACTATGTGACTATACGACTATGCGACTATACGACTAAAAAAGCGAGAGTTGCTGCGGGATGATCTCTCCAGCGACGGTTGTGCCGTCCGGCTGGATGTGCTGGACTTCGACACCGCGCTCCAACAACGTCTGGGTGATCAGCTTGTGGCGGTGGCAGTGGTGGTAGTCGCCTTCGCTGCACATGATGACGACGGGTTGCTCGCGCGCCAGGTCCAACAACTGTGCGATGCCACGCTGGTAGGTCTCCGTCTGCGCCAGACGCTCGTAGTTGGGACGTTCCTCGCCGGGATCGTAGAGTGTGGGATCGGCCGGCCTCCCGCCGAGGCTGTCGCCCATGCTTTTGTAGGCGATGCCGGCGGCTTCCAGATCGTGCGCCAGGTCTTCGCGGTTGAACTGCGGCGTCCACCGGCTGTACGGCTGGCTGCGCACGTCCACGAGCATGGCGATGTCGAACTTGCGCAGCAAGTCAACGAACGCGGGTATGGTATGGTCGCTGTGACCGATGGTATAGATGATCACGAGATACTCCCAAAAAAATGCAGGATACCACCAAGTTTACCGCAAAAAAGGGGAACTGCAAAAAGTCGGGGCCGTTTCTAAGCCTCGCCGACGACCTCTGAACGGTCCAGCGTCTCGCAGATCTGGCGCAGGCCCTGTCGAAAAAGGCGATGATCATCGGCAATAAGTACGCGGACGGACACAAGTTCTCCTTGTCAACCACAAAGGACACGTGTTGAAGATTCTCCGAGTGCCCAACCAGGGAATGTCACTGCGCTTATCGAAGTAGCCTTAAAAGATTCTGGATAAATCCTCGCAGAATTTCTACACTCGACGTCCCAAGACCAATTACTGGAGCAATTTGGGTCGTAGCCAGACGCCATATATGACTAAGATCAAAAGGCCACGTTGGAATTTGGCTGTTTCGCGTGTAGGCACGTTGAAGAAAATCCACTTTCTTCTCAAGATGCTCTACTTCTTCTATGGGCAACTCTGTGGCTCTGGTGAGCAGATATGCGTTCAGCTGATGCATTTGTTGACTAATAGAATCGAGTTCGCCTTCAAGCCGGAGTTTGGCACGAACCATAGCTCTATGGATGGAAACAAGTGGGCGTATGAAACTGATAAGGCTCAGCAAAACAAGCGGGATAAGCAAACCTTGGAGTGTTGAAGCCAGACGTTGAATATTTGCGGGTGGGATGCCCACTTGGACCGGATCCAATGTGCTGACAAATGTCAACCCCAACCCGATTACCAGCAAGAGTGGACTTAAAATGTATGCCATTAAAAGGCATAGGTCCCCCAAAGGGCGCAACCCTCCACATTTGTCCGGATGTCCGAGTTGTAAGTTGATGTCAAAACCATTACCTATTGTCGAAATCCCTTTTGCAATTGCTATAACTCGCCAGCCCACCAGACCCCCGATATACCCTCCAGCCAAATAGATTATTCGTACAATGGTCGAGATGCCAGTTGGGATAAGGGCATTTCGCAAATTCTCAGGAAACCGCATTAAACGATCATAGTCAAGCAACCATATCAACCAAAATACAACAAGCATCCCCACAACGCCGAAAGCTATGCTGTATCTACTGTCAAATCGGCGCTGATTTTCTCTGATAAAGTTGAGGAATTGGGTGGTTGTTTCCCCGTAGGGTGATGATGATAACTCAGACCTACCCACTGTCCGAGGTTGAAGCACTTGGCGACGCCAAATCGTAAACAGAGTTTGAGGAAAGCGGTAAAACAGCTCTCGTACGAAGAGAAGACAAACAAGCAGAGCCAGACCACCGCTCAGACGCGGTAAATCCAGGGTATATTGCGAATACCAGCGTGCAAATACAATGATAGTGGTTCCGACAACAATAGCAATTGGCAAGAACTCGAACATCTTCTGAAGATGTGGGGAGGCAATAATCTTTAGAGAATCAAGGGCATTATTAATCTGCTCAATCTCGGCTACCTCGCCACAGTTACTTTTGGGCTTTTCAGTCACTGTGCCCCTCCTCGTGCACACACGATAGCAAGGTCAGGCTAATTTCGACGCCGCGCTCCAACAACGTCTGGGTGATCAGCTTGTGGCGGTGGCAGTGGTGGTAGTCGCCTTCGCTGCACATGATGACGACGGGTTGCTCGCGCGCCAGGTCCAACAACTGTGCGATGCCACGCTGGTAGGTCTCCGTCTGCGCCAGACGCTCGTAGTTGGGACGTTCCTCGCCGGGATCGTAGAGTGTGGGATCGGCCGGCCTCCCGCCGAGGCTGTCGCCCATGCTTTTGTAGGCGATGCCGGCGGCTTCCAGATCGTGCGCCAGGTCTTCGCGGTTGAACTGCGGCGTCCACCGGCTGTACGGCTGGCTGCGCACGTCCACGAGCATGGCGATGTCGAACTTGCGCAGCAAGTCAACGAACGCGGGTATGGTATGGTCGCTGTGACCGATGGTATAGATGATCACGAGATACTCCCAAAAAAATGCAGGATACCACCAAGTTTACCGCAAAAAAGGGGAACTGCAAAAAGTCGGGGCCGTTTCATTCTTTCCCCGACTATCATTCTTGGGGGAACGTCGGTTCCCCGTTTTTAGCCTTGAGAAACGCGGATCTGGCGATCCACTCGTAGTCAGATCAAGCCATTTAAAACCTTACTACTATCGGCAGGTAGAGACGTGCCACCACAACCCGAAATTCGTATGCACCGATGTCAGGATGAGCATCGCGGGAGCGGCCGTCGAAGTCGTTGGCCGGCGCGTCGGCAGCGGAGCCGGCATCAATGGCCGGACTGTTCTCCCGCAAATGGGCGTCGAAGGTCGCCAGTGTCTCGTTTACCAATCCCGGCGACTGGCAGATGTCATGGCCACCGACCGGGCAGGGGCTTTCCTTGACGTTGTCAATGATGCCGTAGTCTGTGTTCACCGGGTTGGCGGGGAACTCCTCCGCCCACCAGACGAAACAGGTCTGCTCAAAGGGCTGCAGGAAGTCGGTCTGTCCCAGGAAGATATTGTTGCGCATGCGGACCGACTCGTTCCCCGTGCAGTTCCCCTCACAGTTGACTTCCACCAAACAGTCGCCCTCGCTGGTCAGAGTGTTGTTGGTGACGGTGACGGCGTTGCCGGGCCGGAGATTGAGCGAGAGGGCATTCCCGGCAGCCCTGCAGTTGTCTACATGGTAGGTGAACGGCTTGCCTTCAAAATAACCACAATTGCCGACAGCGATCGAGTTTTCGATTACGGTAGGGCCATTGACCTTGATCTGGTTACCGGCGTTGTCACGGGCCAGAGTGCGACGGATTTCGATGAGCGAGCCGGGGACGCGGGTGTAGAGAAGATCAAGGCCGTCGGAGGTGTTGTGGAGGAAAGCCGAGTCCTCGATGATCCAGTGTCCGCCGGTTTCGCCGGTGCCCACGCCGTCGCCGTAGCCGCCGGCCGTCTGCGCCCAGCATCCAGAAGGTTCTTCGCCGGGGTAGGTTTCCACGCAGCCGTTCCATTCCACCGTCCAGTGCCGGAAAACGAGGATGCCGGAGTTAGAGTCGTTGCCCTCGACGTCACCATCCCAACCGGCCCAGCCGTTGCCGGCGATGCGTAGCCGTTCCACCGTCCAGTCCGTCAGCCTCCCGGCCAGCACGCCTCGGTCGGCCAGCCCGTGGATATTCAGATCACGCAGGGTAACATTTGCCGCGTCCACAGCATAGAGGCCGATGGAGGCCCAATCGCCGTAGGGGAAGGATTCGACGTTGCAGGCCAGGCCACCGGTGTGAGAGTCAGCACAGGTGGCGTGGTCGGTGAGTTCCAGGCAGGCGACTTCGACGTAGCGCACCCCGCTGAGGTCCAGCAGGCGTGCTGCCCGTTCCGTGCCCCATAATTCGGGCGGATTAGGACAGCCGGCGTCCCATCCCTTGCCCAGGATGCGGGTGGGATGGGCGGCATCAGGGCCGCTTGGAGGAGATGGCATAACGCAGTCCCAGGGGTAACCGTCCTGGCAATTCTCGGCGCCGGGCGCACCGTAGCCGAGGCGGTAACTACCAGATGCGATGATGAGGGTGTCCCCCCCAGAGATGCGGACGGTGCCGATTATGCCCGGCTCTCCGCTGGGCTGAAAGGCACGGAAAGGGTGGTCCCAGGCACAGGGCTGTCCGGTTCCGCTGCCGGTGTAAGGGGCATCTACCAGACCGGTGCACTGCTCGGTGTTGCCACCATCGGGGCGGATGTAGAAAATATGGCCGGCGGCGGTCGCCCCGACCGGGGTCGGCGGCAAAGTGTGGGGCTGAGTCAATGCGGGCGTGTCACCCGCGGCAGGTATGGTCGAGGTGGATGTCAAGGTACAGCTCAGAGCCAGCGTAAGGGCGATGATCAAGATGGCAGGAAAATATCCGGACAGGCCGGGTAGGCGATGGCCTAATGGGCGACGGTAGTGCCGTCGCCCATCCAGAGTGGTAAAAAGACTTGTGGGTTGCATAGGGGCCTCCATATTCTTTGCTTCACCGTCTCAAGATTAGGGGCAGGTAAATCTTATGGTACCCGAATGTCGGCCCGACCGAGGCACCGGCGGCCATTGCCCAGCAGAGAGACACACAAATGCCACTCCTCCGCGCCGATGTCAATGGCTTCGCCGCCGCCCTCACTCTTCCCCGCTCGGATGAGAGAGGGTAAGAGCTAGGAGTTCCTCAGCACCAGCGGCAGGTAGATGCGGTAATGCGCGCCTACCGCCCCGGTGATACCGCACCAGTAGCCCAGGCAGCCACCATAGTTGGTGCCAGCGGATGTGCCAACGGCCGACTGCCCGACGGTGAAGTTGACGGCGTAGTTCGGGGATTGCATCGGTCCGCCGCCCCCGCCGGTCAGTGGCGTGAACCAGTCCAGGCGATAATTGGCCGAGGACATGGCCAGGGCGCGGCCGGTCAGGAGAAGCAGGAGCAACACAGCTACGAGAATTGCTGTTCGTTTCATCGTCTACCTCCTGCTAATCGTGCTCCAATGTCAGCCGCACACCGCCGATATTGACGTAGGCCGTTTCACTGGCAAAGGACAGCTGAAAAGCGAGGTAAAGGATCCCGCACTGGTCGCTGAGAACGTTGTTGGTGGTCAGATCCCAGTGCTTTACGCACTGCGCCGGCGCCGGACAAACGTAATCCGTCTCATCTCGAAAGATCAGATTGCCTGCTCCGACGCCGTTCTGAAGGCGCATGGCGCTAACCGTGATGCCGGTGAGATCATCCGACGTGTTGTAGTACAGATCCAGCCCGCTGACGGTAATGTTTTGGCCGTACAGTTGACCGGGGATGGTCACGGGCACCAGCACGGTCTTGTTGTGGACCCAGTCTGAACCGCCCTTTACCTGATACCCACCATACAGATCATAGACGAAGAGCGTAGTATCGGCAGAATTGGCTTTCTGCAAGGCATTTCCACTGATCCAAAGGTAGGACCTGGCCGTGCTCTGAATGACGCCAGTGCCGGCCGCCTGGATGGCGATACCGGTTTCACTGTAGCCGTATACACCGATGCCCGCCCCACTGTTCCAGCCGGTGACACCCTGCGCATGGGGATTGGCAGTTGTGCCATAGACGCCAGAAGCATATCCCCAGTCACCCATCGTCTCGCCATATACGCCGTGGGAGGCTTGCCGGGTGCTGTGGTTGACGCCGTACACGCCATAGGCAGTCGAGCCGCTGCCCGTTGCATCTGCTCGACCATACAGGCCATAAGCTATGCCATTGGTAGCACTAATTTCGGCGGAACCGTACACGCCGTAGGCTTCGCTGTTGTCGGCGCTGGTTTCAGCATGGCCTTGGACGCCGTAGGCCAGGTTGCCGCCGCTGGCCTCGGCGTCCACGCCGATGTTCGCGCGGCCCAGCGGTAGCAGCGCATAGGAGTAGCCCAGCCGCCAAGAGGTGTTGCTCCCCAGGTTGCCCTCCAGGTTCACGTAGTCGCCGGCCCACCCGAAGGGGGTATAGGAAATTTTGGCTCCTGGGACCAGGCTCCAGGCATAGGGTACGGGATGAATAGGCTGGCGGTCGGTCATCTCGGCGTCCGCCCCCACCTTAATACCCAGCCAGAGTTGCTGGCCGTTGATGTGGTTGCTGGTGCAGTTGTCTATAGTCATATTGAACAGCCCATCGGATACATTCATAGTCTGGGTTTTGGAGCAGAGCGCCGTCCCGCCGCTGGATACGTTGTAGATGCTGGCCGTGATCTGGTAGTCGCCGTTCAGTGGACTGCCGCTGGCGTCGGTCAGCCGGCCCTGGATTGGAATGGCCCCATCCACGGCGGCAGCAACGCCCGCTTCTCCCTGCGGCTGCACGCCTCCTTCCGGTGGCTCCGGCCCCTGGGCCCGGGAGAGGCCCGTCGCCAACGCCAGCATGAGCACTGCCACAATGCCTCCTACAAGAATCCACTTGCCTTTCATTTCAACACCTCCAAAGTGATTTACGGTCTAATGAAATTTACTTTTCCTTCCGCCCTCTCTCGGCCACCGCGTCCACAATCCGCCCTGCCAGATTCGGGCTGAGTACGGCCTCGCCCCGGCTAACAGCGCGGACGGCAGCAACGGCCTGCGGCGGGCGGATGTTTTGTTTATCCAGGTGCCCCAGCGCGCCGGCCCGGAACGCATCAAGCACCAGGGCTTCTTGCCCTGAACCATGGAGCACGATGACCCCAGCACAGGCAGCTATCCGGCGCATCTGCTCCGCCTCTGCGGCGTTCACATCTATCAAGACCACATCGGGACGCACCTGACACAGCCACGGAAGCACCTCCACGCCATTCTGCGCTTCACCTGCGATGAGAATGTCATCCGTGTCGGCAAACCATCCGCAAACCGCCCGGCGACAGTGCTCATCGTCCACAACAACGACTCGAATGGGGGCGTTCACCCTGCCCTCCCATAGACCGGTATGCGTTCTGATTGATTTGGGCAGGGAAGAGCAACCCCGCCACCTCGTCAGCCACTCTCAGTATTTCACATAAAGGGGATGATCTGCAAGAGGGGAATGTACCGATTCAAAAAAAGAAAAGTACCCTCGACAAGGGTACTTTTCTACCGTACACGTACAGCGTGCAAAGGAATTATGGGGTCAATCTTTGTCGTATTCTTTGGAACTTTGAGTCTCATCCAGCCTCGCCCAACCGCGCCGCAGAGCCACCAGTGCCGCCTGGGTGCGGCTGGCAACGTGCAGTTTCTGGTAGATTTCGCTCAGGCGATTGACAACGGTGCGCTCTGAGAGGTTCAGTTCTCTGGCAATGCTCTTGTTGTCCAGCCCCTGCGCGACCAGGCGGAGCACATCCATTTCGGCGGGGGTCAGGTCTTCTGCGTCGGCAGCGCCCTGGCTCAGGCGACGAAATTCTTCCAGCAGCCGCACCGCCAGGCCGGGGTCAATCAGCGCCTCGCCACGATGGACGGCCCGCACGGCATCCACCAGCTCCTGCTCGTCAATGTCTTTCAGCAGATAGCCCCGCGCGCCGGCCTTGATGGCCTCAAAGACATACCGGTCCTGCCGGTACATGGTGAGGATGATAATGCGTGCCGAGGGGACACCGGCATTGATGAGGCGGGTCGCCTCCACACCGTCCATGACCGGCATGCTGACATCCATCAGCACGACGTCGGGTTTGAGCTGTTGTGTCAGCTCGACGGCTTCTTGCCCGTTCTCAGCCTCGCCGACAACCTCGAAATGGCCTACTGTCTCGCAAATCTGGCGCAGGCCCTGGCGAAAGAGTCGGTGATCATCGGCAATGAGTACGCGGATCGGCAGCATGCGTCTCCTTACAGAAACGAGAACCATCTCACAGAACGAATATCACAGCCACCCCCACCACGAGCATCAACACCATCCCCGGCCACAGGGCACGGCGTAAGGCAGAGGAGCCACTCAACAATGCAAAGACGCCCTTAAAGAGTGTGCTAGAGAGCGCCGCAATCGTCACAGCTCGCGTGGCAACAGTGAGATCAAGATTCGTGGGGGCGCGCGCCAGGTCAACCATTGAGAGCACAATAGCATCCACGTCAACCAGGCCAGACACAAAACTGGAGACATAAATGCCGGTGTTACCAAAGAAAACACGCGCCGCCGTGGAGATGAGCAGGACCAGGGCATACAGTGCGCCGAATTTTAACGCGGGGCCGAGTTCGAATGGATTGGCAAAGGCAAGGTCCTCTTTTGCATAGGCGCGCTGTCTGATGTACAAATATCCGCAGTAAAGCAACCCCGCCGCCAGCGGTGCACCCATCGGCAGCCACAACCGATTTCCCAACTCGCGGTTGAGTGTGAAAACGATAGCCAACACGCGGACGAACATTACCGTCCACGCCACAATGATCGCCAGCGAGAAGGGACGCGCTAACTCCGGGTCGGTGCGGCTGCGCTGTGAAAAGCTCAAGGTGACGGCGGTGCTCGACGCCAATCCGCCAAGTAGCCCTGTCAATCCAATCCCGCGCTGCGTTCCGATGATTTTAATCATCACGTACCCCAGAAAGCTGATACCGGAGATGAATACGACCATCAGCCAGATTTTGTAGGGATTCAACACATCGAACGGCGGCGGGCCAAAATTGCGGTTTGGCAATATCGGCAAAACGATGATGCTGATAACAGCGAATTTGAGCGTAGCGTAGATGTCGTCGCGGGTGATGGCGTGCGCCAGGGTGTGAAATTGCGGCTTGAGCGATAAAAGGGCCGTCACCGCCACGCCGAGTGCAGCCGCTAATAGGATTAAGTCCCAATAACATGCCGCGCCAATTGTAAAAGTGATCACCGTCGCCATCTCGGTTGTCATCCCCGGCTTGCCCGCGAGCACATCTCCGTAATATGAAAGTGCCAGCAGAGCGCCGAATACCAGCAATACCCCCACAAACGGCAATGCCGAGGACAATTGATCCGCGGCCAGGGCAGCGACGTAACCTGCCAGGCTGATCAGCGCGAATGTCCGCACACCGGCAAATAACTTACCTTCCGGCTCATCGTATGCCGACTCACGCTGAAAGCCAATAAAGATGCCGATACCCAGTGCTACCACAAAGCGGTAGAAATAATCAGCCATCGCCACTCCCTTTGTCCCAGTTGACATCCAAAAATCGCTGGATTTCGATAACATAGCCATTCGGGTCGCGGGCGAAGCAATGGTAGATACCGTACATCTCATTGACGGCAGGGGCCTTGTCGAAAGGCACGCCGCGCTCGCGCAGATAGGCGTACCACGCATCCACCTCCTGCGTGACCAGCGTAAAGAGCACGCCCTGCGGCTTTTCCGGTGCGCTCTCACGCTCGCAGAAGCCCAGGTACGCCTCCCCATTCACCCGATAGATACGGCAACTACCTTGATCCAGCGCCAGAGGCAATTCCAGCACCTCCTCGTAGAATTGCGCCGTCCGCGCCAAATCGCGCGTGTACAAAAACGTGATTTGTTGATCAATGCTGGGTCGCGCCATGAACACCTCCCCCAAAAATCGTTTGGGTGTGTTTCATTCGAGTTAGTGGGCTACAATGAGGATAGTTTAGGGCCTTTTTTGAAATTTGCTAAATCAACATTCAAACCGGAGTAACGATAAAGGTGCGACACACTTTGAAAAGTGCGTCGCACCTGCGCTATACCCTGACGCTCAGTTCAGTTATTCCGCAGCACCAGCGGCAGGTAGATCGAGTGCTCGACGACGCTCGCAACCTCCAGAGTGTACGTCGCCGTCTGCGGCGCGCCCAGGCCGTTGTCCGCCGTGACGACGATGGATTTCAGGCCTTCCGTCAGCCAGGTGAACGATTGGTCGTTGCTCGGCCCGCCAACAACGATAGTGGGCGCGTAATCAGTGACCTGCCACGTGTAGGTGATGGGCAGCGTCGCCGTGAGCGGGCTGACGCTGGCGATGAAGGTGTACGCTTGCCCGGTCCTGAAAGGCCCCCCACTCTGCGGCGTGAGGCTGACGCTCGCCACCGCCGTCAACGGCTGCGGCTCGAACAGCATGGAAAGGCCGCTGCTCGTCCCCGCCTCGAAGTGCTTCACCACGCCGTAGTCGCGGGTGGTGCTCTGCGTGCGTAGACCCTCGCCGGCTTGCAGCTCGGCGGGCAGCGTGAACGTCCACGCGCCGGTCACGTTCGCATAGGCCGCGCCCAGGTAGACCAACGCCTCGGTATCCGGGTCGTCGTCGTCGCGGTAGATGTCCACACGACAGTAGGGGCACGGATCATCGGCCATGCCGGTCACGTTGACGCCGCTGATGCGCGTCACCAGCGCCGGAGCGAAGAGCTTGAGCACGTCGGGGACGGCGTCGCCGAACTCGATGGCGGGCACGGTGTTCGAGATGATGTTGCCCTGCATCGTCGTGGCGTTGATGAAGATCGTGCTCCCGTTGACGAAGAGGCCGTTTTGGGCGGCGTTGACAACCGTGTTCGAGAGGATGCGCGTGTAGCGCGTACCGATGTCCACCGCGCTGCCGCACGTCCAGAGCGGCGTGCCGTCCACCGCCTGACCGATGATGTTGCCCTCAATCAGGTTGTCCTGCCCGAAGGGAATCCAAATCGCGTCGGGCGGGGTGGTTGTGGTGCTGCCGTAGATGAGCAATCCGGCGATGCGGTTGTCGAGGATGCGGTTGCGGCGTCCGCTGACTTTGATGCCGCCACCGCCGAACCAGTTATTCGTCGTGACGTTGGGCTTGCAGAAGCTCGCCGCGGCCGGCCAGGCGGGTATCGTCCCGTCGGCGAGCAGGCCAACCGTGTTGCCCTCGATCAGGTTGTCGTCGCTGGCGAAGTTGATCGCATCCTGCTTCGAGCCGGCGAGCTTGTTGTTGCGCACGACATTGTTGCCGCCCGCACTCGCGCCGTTGATGAAGCCGTGGTTGTCCTGCGCCACATCGTTGTTGTAGAAGTAGATCGCGGTTCCGGCGTCGTTCAAGCCGAGCCAGTTGTCCTCGATGATGTTGCTGCCGCCCGTCATTCGCAGCTCCACGTTCTGGAAGCCCAGACCGCGCACGATGTGGCGGCCTTCGGTAGTTTGCGTGCCCAACGCCAGGATTTTGTAGGCCGTACCGTTGCCGCTGCGGAACAGGATGACCTTCGGGCCATCCGCGCGCCCGCCGGGCTGCGTGCTGCCGTCAATCGTCACCTGCCCGCCTTTGACCGCGGGCAAATCCGTGGCGCTCAGGCTGATCTTCCAGAATCCCGCCGCGTTGTATCCCGCGTCACTCGTGGGGATGTCAAAGGCGATCAACACCGGGCGTTGCGCCGCAGAGAGCGCGTTCGCCTGGACGATAGCGCGCCGCAGCGTGCATTGATCAACGGGGGCGGCGGCGCACGTCGTCGGCGAGGTCGTCGGATCGCCCGTATTCGTCACAGTGATGACGGTGACGTAGCTCGCGGGCGGCGTCGGCGGCGCAGCGAAGACCACCTCCGGGATAACCGGCGGCGTGGGGAACACAGGCACGGCCGGTGCGGGTGGCGGCGTCGCGCCGGTGCGGCTGTAGACGGCGGTGGAAACGCGCGAGGTCGAGGGGCCGTCGAAGTTGGCGATGATGCCGTAGTTGAGGGCGGTGCTCGCCGTGCGTAAACCGCGATCCATCGGCAATGCGAAAGGCAACACGGTGCTCCAGGCGCCGTTGATGTCCGACTGCACGATCCGCACCGATTCGAGCGTTTCGGTTAGCGGGTCGAGATCGTCCAGGAACAGTTCCACCTGGCAATACGGGCACGGCGCGTCGGGATGCGCCACGCCGGAGACGGTGGTGCTGCCGCCAGCGACGTTGATGCTGAGGACGACCGACGGCGTGAAGAGCTTGCGCGCTTCGGGCACGAGGTTGCCGAACTCCATATAGGTCGGCGCCGTACTGTTCCAGGAAAGGTTGCCCTGGTAGTAAAGGGCGTTGAGCGACATCTGCGTTCCGTCCATGCGGAAGGGTTCCAACGCGGTGCGCACAACGGTATTAGAGAGCACGCGCGTGTACCCGGCGTCCACCACCAGCCCACGCCCGCACGAACCGACCTCGCTCCCGAGCGCATCCACGCCGATGATGTTGCCCTGAATCAGGTGATCGTCACCCTTCACTTCGAGCGCCGTATCGGGCGTGTTTTCGGGGTCGTTGCTGTACCACAGCAGCCCGGCGATGCGATTGCCGCTGACCTGGTTGCGCTTGCCGCGCACTTCCACGCCCGCGCCGCCGAACCAGTTGTCGTAACGGGCGTTGGGACGGCACCAGCGGTTCCAGGTCACGTCCGGCACAGTCCCATCGGCGCGCGTGCCCACGGTGTTGTTGAGGACGAAGCCGTCGTCGCCGTCCATGCTGATCGCCGCGCCGATGAACCCGACGAAGACGTTGTTGCGGATGAGCGTCTGTGCCGTGTTCTCCGCCACCTTGATTCCCCCCAGACCGCTGCCCTGCTCCGGCGCGTCGGCGTTGCGCCAAAACAGGTCGGTTCCCTGCGTATTCAGACCGAACCAGTCGTTTTCGACGATGTTCTGGCTGTGATTGAGTTGGAGCGCGGTGTCGAGTTTCTGGAACGCCAGGCCACGAATGACGTTGTTGTTCCCGTTGACCACCAGCCCCACCAGGTCGCGGCTCTGCGGCCCGCGCACGACGATCTTCGGTCCGCTGCTGCGCCCGCCGGGCTGCGTGCTCCCGTCAATGACGACCTGCCCGGCCTTGTTCACGTCGGTGCTGCCGAGCGTGGGCAGCGCGTTGGATTGTTGCGTGTCAGTGATCTGGATGACCCACACGCCCAGGCCTGCATCGTAACCGGGATCGGTGGTAGGGATGTTGAAGCGAATCTGCACCGGGCGGGCAGACGGCGTCTCGGCGATCAGCGCGGTCGCCTCCACGATAGCGCGGCGCAGCGTACACTTGCCGTCCGGCGCGGGGATCGGCGGGCCGTCCAGATCGCGGGAGCAAGTGTAGCTCATATTGTCGTCGGGGTCTGCGGCGCTATCCACGGTGATGACGGTGTTGAAAACAGTCGGCGCGATCGGTTGCGCCATATACGTCGGCCACGTCACCGGTAGCGGCGGCTGCGGGGCCGGGGCAGGCGGTGCCACGGGCGCGGGCGCGCCAGCTTGCGTGTAGATGTCTGAAACGCGCGTCGTTGTGCCCGCGCTGTAAGTGATCGTGCCGCTGGCGTTGCGGATTTGCCCGTCGGCGACGGTGGTGCTGGCGGTGCGCAGGCCCTCGGTGAGCGCGAGCGTGCGCGTCAGCGTGAAAGTCCAGTTGCCGTCACCGTCGGCGGTCGTCGTGCCAAGCGATGCCAGCGTCTCGGTGACGGTGTCGTGATTGTCGAGGAACACCTCAATGACGCAGTTCGCGCACAGACTGTCCGCGCCGCTGGTTCCGGTGACGTTCACACCGTCAATCTGCGTGATCGCCGCCGGGTTGAACAGCCGCAGCGCCGCCGGGACGTTGGGGCTGAAGTCGAACGCCTGCACCTTGCTGGCGCGGATGATATTCCCCTGCACGGTCACGGCATCGAGATCGTAGCCAAGCGGCCCGGCAGCCACCAGAATGCCCGCCGCGCCCTGAGCGCCAACGACGAGGTTGTCGCGCACTTCGATGAAATGCGCGCCGCTCGCCCCGCCGAGGTGAATCCCCTCGCCGCACGTCCCAAAGGGCACGCCGTCGCTCGTCAGGCCGATGACGTTCTCGCGGATGATGTGATCGCGTCCGGTGACAGAAATCGCGTCATCAGGCGTGTTGAGCGGGTCATTGCTCGACCACAGCAAGCCGACGATGCGGTTGTAGGCCACCAGGTTGCCGCGCCCGAAAATGTCAATGCCCGCGCCGGGGAACCAGTTGTTGTAGCGGGCGTTCGGCTTGCACTTGCGGTCGAGCCGCACGTCGGGCACGGTGCCGTCGGCGCGCGTCCCCACCGTGTTGCTGAGGACGAAGTTGTTGTTCCCCTGCACGCTAATGGCGACGCCCTTGAAGCCCACCAGCACGTTGCTCTGGATCGTGTTGGTCGTCCCATTGCTGCCGCTCATCTGCGCGTAGACGCCCGCCTCGCCACTGCCGTCTTCGGGATAGGCCAAATTGCGCAGGTAGATGTCGTCCCCGGCGACGTTCAGGCCGAACCAGTTCTGCTCGACGAGGTTTTCGTTCGTGGCCGGAATGGTGATCATATTGTTGGCGAAGCCCTGGAAGGCCAACCCGCGGATGACGTTGCGCCCGCCGGTGAGGTTGAACGCGCCCTTCTTGTTGTCGCCGCGCAACACAATGCGCGGGCCGACGATGAGCGCGCGCCCGCCCGGCTGCGTCGTCCCGTCAACGATGACCTTGCCGTAGACGCCGAAATCGCGGAAAGCGTGCGTCTCGGAACCGGAATTGTCACTGTTCACGGTGATGATCCACACGCCGTTGCCCGCGTCGTAGCCGGGATCACCGGTCGGGATGTCGAAACCGATGTGGAAGATCTGTCCCGGCGCCGAATAATAGTGCGCCTCGTTGAGCGCGCGCCGCAGCGTGCAGGGTGAGTGCGTGTCACACCGTTCGCTGTTGGGATCGGAGCCGCCCACATCGCTCGTCGTCGTGACGGTGAGCCAGTAAGTGGGCACAAGATCGCCGGGAGCTTGGGGCGCAGTGGGCGCGCTCGCCACCGGTTGTGCAGCCACCATAACGCCGCTAACGAACAACAATGCGCCTATCCATGCCAAAGCCATAATCCATAGTCTACGATGCATCTTCAACCCTCCTCGAATGAAATAACCCTACTTCAACGCTTAAGGCGGATCACAATCCGCCGTCCCCGCAGCGCCGGATTATGATCCGGCGCAAGCATTTTCGTGTTACGAATTACGAACTCGCCCCCCTACTCCGTACTCCTTACTCCCTGCTCCAGACTCTCTCATCTCGCGCTGCAAAAACTCAAACAACGTTTGCACGTCGGCGAAACTCTGGCGCTCGCCCGTGCCGGGCCGCTCCACGGACGCACGCCAGACTGCTTTATCGCCGTCGCTCGTTTCCCAGAGCCGCAGCAGATATGAGAGATAGCCTTGCTGTTTCATAGCTCACCTTTAGTCCAATAGTCAGGTAGTTGGGTAGTCATCAGTCGGATAGTCATCCGCTTGATCCGTTCAATGCGTATGCTTTCGTCAGATACGTAGGGCAAACTGTTAGTTTGCCTTCGCCGCAAGCCGACAGCTTGCGCATTGTTGACAAATGCGTGTGCTTTCGTCAGTAGGGCAAACTGTTAGTTTGCCTTCGCCGCAAGCCGACAGCTTGCGCATTGTTGACAAATGCGTGTGCTTTCGTCAGTAGGGCAAACTGTTAGTTTGCCTTCGCCGCAAGCCGACAGCTTGCGCATTGTTGACAAATGCGTGTGCTTTCGTCAGTAGGGCAAACTGTTAGTTTGCCTTCGCCGCAAGCCGACAGCTTGCGCATTGTTGACAAATGCGTGTGCTTTCGTCAGTAGGGCAAACTGTTAGTTTGCCTTCGCCGCAAGCCGACAGCTTGCGCTACATTGTTGACAAATGCGTGTACTTTCGTCAGGTACGTAGGGCAAACTGTTAGTTTGCCTTTGCCGCAAGCCGACAGCTTGCGCTACATTGTTGACAAATGCGTGTACTTTCGTCAG
>ENA-UOWE01001329-UOWE01001329.1-activated-sludge-metagenome-genome-assembly--contig:-NODE-1329-length-30841-cov-29.484603_pt1 | contig 30841 bp, 28 predicted proteins | sample MGYA00249841_ERZ761562 | MGnify/ENA primary metagenome ERZ761562 (study PRJEB28883, sample SAMN05720200) | activated sludge metagenome | isolation source: Anaerobic digester | place: Japan...
CCGAAAAGGCCTATCTTTCGGCAGGCTCTGTGATCAAGGTTGGTATTTAAGGATTTCGGATAATCCTGCTGCCTGGTCGTATAATGCAGAAAATGCAACTATTGCCTTCACATCCTGCTTTCCATTCAGAGATATCATTTAAGATGGTGCAAAACTCAAATCAATCGCTTGAGAATTATTAGAGCTGCATCAGATTCAGCCCTTCCTGTTTTTGTATGCTCCATAAGGTCCTTTTCTGCCGCCAGCAGTATCTCAGAGGCAGGCCGATCTCTATTCGCAATGACCAGATTTATCAACCGCTCCACACCAAACTGCTTCTCGAGGCTGTTCTCTGCCTCAATAACCCCATCTGAGTACATAACCATGACATCCTCTGGCTGAAGTGGAATCAGGGTCTTCCGCAGTTCTATCGGCTCCAGCATGCCCAAAGCCAGACCTCCACCGCCCAAGGTATCAACCATCCCTCCCGGATCGACTATAAATGGAGGATTAAATCCGGCATTCACATATTCCAGGGTGTGGCTTAGAGGATCCAGGATGGCATAAAAAGCAGCCAGATTTGTCCCGTGGCCGTGCTGGATTATCTGGGAGTTCAAGTCAGCTATGGCCTTTTCCGGGTTCAATTTTTCATGTGAGGCAATAATAAGAGTCCTGGACATTATAGCCAGCATTGCTGCCTGCTCTCCGTCGCCAGCCACATCGGCCATAGCCAGGACAATTCTTCCCTCTACCTCTTCCAAATGGTAAAGATCAAAATTGTCAGCAGGAGACGGCCAATACATTACACGAATCTCATAATCATCTCGCGAAGGCATTGGCGGCGGGACGAGGCTTCTTTTCATGCCTTCCAGAAAAGCAGTCCCTACGCAGGACGGGCCCCTGATAGAGGCATCCTGACCTTTTTTATTTGATTGGGCTCTCAGTGCCTGCACCATTCTATTAAAAGAAGCTCCAAGACCTGCCAATTCCTGGCCTGCATTTACCTCAATCTCAAGATCCCCGCGAGAGACCCTGTCCGCTGCCTGAATAATAGAGGCCAGCTCAGCCTCAACTCTTCCCGCCAGCCAGTATCCGGCCGCTAACACTGAAAGAGCAGCTAAAAGGAAGACCATAAAGGCATAGACTCCGATCCTCCCTGAAGCATCATCCAGGCTGGAAATTGTGCCATTGGCAACATCCTTGATTCCGGAATCGATATATCTGGCCGGAAGGCTCATCTCTTCCGCAGCATAGGCAATGCCCAAGGTCCACCCTAAAACATTAATGCGCGAAAAGGCCACATATCCGTCGCCTTGCTCCAGCCCGACCAGAATGGAGCCTGTGCTCTTCTCGAGCATCTCTCTGCCCAGATATCTGACCTCGGGGTCAGCTGATTCGATTAGATTATCAGTTGCAAAGAGGCTATTGATGTAGCTTTCAGGTTTAATTTTAGGGCGATATAATATTAAACCAGTTGAATCGATCAGGAAGGGAAATCCGCGCCCTTTTAGAGATGATAGGTCGCTATAAATCGGATATAATGAGATATCCATTCCTGCTATGCCCGCGAACTCGCCCTGGCGAAAGAAAGGAGTTGTAACCGTAATGACTTCTTTGCCCTTTGTATCCGAATAAGGGCCCGTCCAGATGGTCTGCTTTTTCTCCTTCGCCTTTTCATAATAGGATTTGTCCTTATAGCTGAAAGGCGCCGCATTGCTGAGGGTCTTATTGCTGTATGGCCAGACCGCAAGAACCCCCTCCTCGGTTCCGATATAAGATAGAGAGATAGAAGAATCAGCCTTATGAATCTCCTGCATCAGCCTGGCCGGTACACAAAGAGACCTCACTGCAGCATCTCTTCTCTCTGATGCCATCTTATCCGAACCCGAAGGGGCAATCCATATTCCTGCTGGCGTCTCGCAACTCTCCGTTTCGGAGATGCTGGCTGCATATTTCGCCACCAATTCGTTCTCAGAGGCGATGCGCAGAAAGAATGCATCAATCTGACGGGCTTTCGCCTCAGCCAGCTGCACCTGGTCGGCATCATTAGAGCCCGCCGCCAGAGCGGAGCGGTTCAATGATGTAGCCAGGCCGGTAATATTGCTCTCAATATCTGAAGATGCCCGGTTCATCTCTCCCAGAGAGAGAATTCCCATTAATGCCATTGGCACCAGGGCAAAGGCTAGCAGGACTGCCAGGATCTTGCCCCTTAATCCATCGATGCCAATCATGTTTACATCTCAGTGACAATCTCTGTTCTTGCCGGGCTATGCACTATGTGAATGATATAATCATGATTAGACCTGGCGATATAAACTCTTTCCAGCAAGCTGGACAAAACCCTGGGAAAGTATTTATTAGAGCTATCCGAATAAATATTATGAAAGGGCCTTATGAATTCCTTGAGCCTCTCAAGAGGCTGGTGGAGGCGATGCAGCGCTACGAAAGAAATATTTTTGTGCTCAATGCTGCACTGCTCTCCATTGCCATTTTCTGCCTGGCCTTGGTTATCGGTCTTCCCGCCTTTATGAATTTCTATTATCAGGATTCACCGCTCCTGGAGCATTCGCCGGCCATTCTATCTGCATTTCTCGGCTTGGCCGCCGCGAGGCTGATAAAGAGACGAAGACGTCCAGATATATTTCCTCTCTTGGGCGGGGAGATCTCGGAGAAAGCAAGAACCGGTTATGATAATCGCGACCTTCATACCCTGCCCATGCAAAAACTGGCCCAGGATCTAAAAGCAGGACTCAATTCCATCAAGCCCAGTATGATCCTGGATTCAAGGCAGATCAAGGGCAGAGCCCTCTTCCTTGTGCTCCTCTCCGGAGCGGCAATAATCATTTCAGAGAGCGAGATCGTCAATCCATCCGACTTTCAGGCCCTCTCTGAGATCAGAGATAAAGCTATTTCCGCCTTTCAGGATAAGGCAGATGAGCCCGGATTCGGGCAGGAGATCAATCTTACCGGCAACATCTTTGGCAAGCCTTCTCTGGCGGTTTTAAATGAGAACAAGATGGACCTCGAGCTCTATCCGGGCCTTGGAGCAGGATCCCTGGCCAGAAGTGCCGATCCTGTGGAGCGGGCATTCCAGAAATCCCAGGCGGGAGAGGTTGAAGCAGTTGCCTCTGAGCTTTATATCGAGAGCCTTCCTCCCGGGAACAGGGATATAATCAAGAGATATTTCATGATCCTTTCGGAAATGGAATAAAGGACATTATGCTCCTTTATTAATGGATAATGCATGAAATGCCTATTGCTTTGCAAACGGAACTCCGGAGATCTCTTCCAGAAATAGGGCGCCCTCGGCTGTGGAGAATAGGGGCAGATCCCAGTTTGATTCCAGCTTTTCGCCTCTGCGATAGACCATCACCCCTCGCCGCTCCCAGGTCGAAGTTTTGGCCAGGTTTATGCCCCTCTCGAAGACCAGCTCATGAATCTGCGACTCAGAGAGGCCGCGCAGCCTCGCCATGGACTGAGCGGGATTCAGCCCCTCCTGCCTAAGCATGGAGAAGCCATATGAGAAGACATGATTTCTCCAGGCCTCATCCTGACGCTCCACCAGATATCGGAGTATCTCCTCTCTGCAGAGTGGTATGGTACGGCAGTCCATTGTAACCAGCCTGCCCAGGCTAAGAGAGAGGGCGGCAGAGAGATGGCCGGCCACCAGGGAATCGATCTTTTCCACCCGACCCGCCAGCGGCGCCCTGAGATAGATCAGGCTGACCTCATCGGAGAAGGCAAAGGCAAGGGCGGGAGCGAGGCCGGAATCGAAAAAGATGCCCTCTGTGGCCCGGACCATGGAACAGGCGAAATCGAAATCGTAAGGCTTCTTTCTGCCTTCCAGTAATTTCTTGAAGCCCCTTCCATCCGCTCTGGCTGCCAGTGGGGCTGGGGCATACAGGCCGGAGAAGATCTCCCGGCTAATCGACCTCTCGCTGATCCTTTTCATTTCTGGTAAGATGCCGGATGATGATGATGTCTGCCAAGGCTATAACCCAGCGGTATGGAATGATGATCCCTTTGCCGCCCTTCCGATCAAACAGCTCCCGGTTAACATCTCGGACCGCCAAGCCGCTTATCACACCGTTCTCAGGGTCCAGAACAGCATCCTCGACTCTGCCCACAAAAACGCCCCGCTGGGTATAAATATCCTGGTCCAGGAGAGAAGCAATATCCAGATTCATTTTTGGTCACCCAATAAAATTGGTGCACTGGATATTAACCTTGCGGGGAGGACGCGACAGTGATCGACATGAGAGTAATGGTGCCTTTGGTATAGATGCATCAATTTTTGCATGGAATTTGATTCTTCTCCTGGCCATCGCACCCGGAATCTTTTTCAAGATTATCCCTGCGGTTGATAATTATCGTTCGATATACCGCAAGCAGAAATCCATAGAGTGTGGGTCCTATGATCACTCCAAAGACGCCCACCACAAATACGGGCGCGGTATAAGCCAGCAATGTCAAGGTGGGATGTATGCGTGAGGTCTTCATGGCCAGATGGGGGCGGATTATATTCTCCGGCACAATCATAAGCATCACTACTCCGAAGACCAGCAGCACTAAAGACAGGAGTATATCCCCATGGAATATATAATATAACGCCATGGGAACGAATACAAACGGTGGCCCGAGCATGGGCAGGAGTGTGAAAGCCGCCACTATGCCGCCCATCAGGACCGGATAGGGCACCCCCAGCAGAGAAAAGCCTATGGCAGCCATGACTCCGCTGAGTATGGACGTGGTGAAGTATACGGAAAAGAGGGTGTTATAGATGATGTTGAGCTCACGAAGAAATATATGCATAATCTCCTTTTTCTCCTCCGGCACCAGATCCAGGGCCTTGGCGATGAACTCCTTGCCGTCCAGGAGGACATAATAGGTAAAGAATATAGCCACAACAAGCTGGGCGAAGAGAACCGGCAGATTGGTGGCGAAGGAGCTGAGGCCCTTCTCCAGGAGGGGCAGAAGCCATTTGGCTATGGCTATGGGTATATCGCTTATCTCCTCCACATATCTTAAAATCATCTCAATTATGGAATTATAGATCCAGGCGGGAATGGAGCTTTTGGCCCATAATTCGATCTCCTGGATTATGGCAGTGATCTGGGAGCCGGATATGAATCCAGATCTCTCCAGATTGACCATCTCCACCAGCAGCGCTGTGGTGATTCCAATCAGAAATCCTAAAATGAGCAGGAAGACGATGAGCAAAGAGAAAAAGGATGAGATCCGCCTCCTGCGAGTCAGCCGGAAGAAGAGGGAATAAAGCGGTCTGAGCAGAAATACCAGGACCATGCTCAGTAGAATGGTGTTCAGGAAATTCTTGGTCAGGTAGACGGTGATGAGAATGACCAGGGAGACGGTGATCCCGGCTGCCAGGTCAAACCTGCGGCTGAAATTCATGCTACATAGTTCGGGCTCGGCAGCATTAAAGCCTTTCTAACTTCCTTATATCGAGGCTAAATCCTGTCCGCCCCGCCCAACTCCTTCTCCTTTTTCACCAGCTCCCCATAGGCTACTCCTGCCTCGGTGAGGATGATCCTATCCCCTTCCAGCTCTATGAGTCCCGCCAGTTCCAAACGGTGAAGCTGATACTGCAGCATCTTATCTCCAGCCACCTTGGCCACATCTGGGACGGTCAGAATCCCTTGGTTCATAAGGATGAGCATATTCCTGCGGATGGGGCTCTCCAGAGCATGATGCACCGCCGCCATCTCCTCCGGTGAGATGGGCTTGGCCTTCTTTCCTAACTCCATGATCTTCGCACCAGGAATCTGATTGGTCCGGCCTGGCTCATATCCATTGCGGCATTAGGATCCATAGATTCGAGAAAGATAGATTTAAAAAGATATATTCGAAAAAGGCCGTGTCCGACTCTTTTGGCACTGTTGCCTCATGCGGCTTAAGATGGCAGACTATAGATTACTGAGTTTGGAGCAGAAATGGATAGTCATCGTTTCTTCTAAATCCATTCTTTCCGGCGGAAATAAGCCAGCATAATCGCTACCACCAGGAGCATGAATATCAATACCGCCGGATAGCCCCAGGGAGACTCGAGCTCGGGCATGAACCTGAAGTTCATCCCATACACTCCCGCTACGAAGGTGAGGGGGATGAATATGGTGGAGATGATGGTAAGAAGCTTGATCACCTCATTGAGCTTATTGCTCAGGCTGGAGAGGTATGTCTCCAGAAGAGAGGCGGACATATCCCGGAAGGTCTCCACATTCTCGATCACCTGGATGGTGTGGTCGTATACATCGCGCAGATAGATCTTGGTGGCCTCGGTGACCAGGTGGGAATCGGTTCTCTGCATTTTGCTAATAGCCTCTCGCAACGGCCAGACAGACTTGCGCAAAAAGAGCATATCCCTCTTCAAGTTATAGATAGTGGGAAGTATTCCCGGCTCGGGATCAGAGACGACGACATCCTCCAGATCCTCGAAGCGCTCGCCCAGCTTTTCCATGATCACAAAATAGTGATCCACTATGGCATCGATCATGGAATAGGCCAGGTAATCCGCTCCTTGCTTTCGAATCTTGCCTTTGGCTGTGCGCAGTCTATCCCGCAGGGGATTGAATACATCCACCTCTTTTTCTTTAAAGGATATGATGAAGTTCGGGCCAAGGATGATGCTCACCTGGTCCATATCCAGGGAGGACTCGCCCAGATCGTCGCCCTCATCATCGTCCTCCGGACTCTCTTCGCTATCTTCGTAGTAGAGCATCTTGAGCACTATGAATATGTAGTCGTCGTAGTCCTCTATCTTGGGGCGCTGGTCGGTGAGGATATCCTCCAGGACCAGAGGATGAATTCCATAACAAGCGCCAAGATTTTCCAGCACATCCATCTGATGAAGGCCGTCGATGTTGATCCAGGTCACTGTGGGCTGGTTCTTGAAACGGAAACATTCCGTAACATCCTTTGCCTCAGCCTCATGATAATTTATGTCGCTATAATCGATGACCGTGATCTTGGGCTTCTCCAGAGTCTTCTGGTTGGGCAGGGGCAGGGGAGGCTCTGCCAGATCGCTGACTTTAGGACTGGCATCGCCATTTTTCAGAAAGCTTAGGGCTTTGGCCCTATCTTTGATATTCCATGAACCTGCCATAATCCATCGCCCTTTTCCCTAGACCGGGGGCATCTCCTCTTTTGCCCTCTCCATGACTATTATCTCGTGCAGATCTTCTATCCCCGGCAGCGATCTGATGTTATCGTTTATGATCATCTTAAGCTCCTCCAGGCTCCTGCACCAGACCTTGAGAAAGAGGTCGTACTCGCCCAGTATACCATAGACCTCGGTGATCTGCGGCACCCGGACCAGCTCGGCCAATGTTCGGTCATGCCTGTCGCCATCGGTCTGCACCAGAATTATGGCGGTCACGGCATAGCCCGTTGCCGCCGGGCAGGCAGCGATGGTGAAGCGCTCTATCACTCCATTGGCTTTCAACCGGCGCAGCCGAAACTGAATGGTGGCATCAGAGACGCCGGATCGTCTGGATATCTCCTGAAGGCTGATCCTGGCATTGTCCCGCAGGCTGCGCAGGATGATTCTATCCACCTCGTCCAGATCCGTGCTCTCTCCCATTAATCTACCCATATCCTTAGGCTCAAGCTGATTTCTTGGAATATCACCAACTTCAGAGTATAAATAATGTCCTTTTACCAATAACAGATGATTAAGCCGCTGTCGCTGGCGAGAATCCCATAGGCTTTTAATTCCAGCAGTCCATCTGCGGAGATGGTTATCTGAATCCAGGTGGAATGTTATGGTCGAGATTGGAGATGCTGCGCCGCAGTTCTGTCTGCCGGACGCAGATGGGCAGGATGTATGTCTCAAAGATTTTCAGGGAAAATGGCTGGTGCTATACTTTTATCCCAAGGACAACACCACCGGCTGCACCAGAGAGGCAATTGACTTTACCGCCCTGCTCCCGGCTCTGCAGGATCTCGGTGCGGAGGTGCTGGGAATCAGCCGGGACTCACCGGCAAGCCATAAGAAGTTCGCCGAGAAGCAGGGCCTGGGGATAAGGCTTGCCAGCGATGCCGACCATAAGGTGACCGAGGCCTACGGAGCCTGGGCCCTCAAGAAGATGTACGGCAAGGAAAGCTTTGGAGTAGTCCGGTCTACATTTCTCATCGACCCCCGGGGGAAGGTAGCCCATGCCTGGAAGAAGGTCTCAGTTAAGGGGCATGCCGAGGCGGTGGCCAAGAAGCTGAAGGAGATGGCTTGAGGCGAGGGGTATTCATCATATCTCCTCTCCAAGAGCTAAGATCCTCGTAGTCCATTGATCAGTCCGATTCTTCTCTGAGCAGAGCCTGCACAGCAGACTGGATGGCCTGGGATGAGCCGCCCTTTGGCCTCCAGCCCAAGCTCTTGATCTTCTCTAGGCCGAGAAGCATGACTCTGACATCGCCCTTCCAGCCCCGTCCTTCATCGTCTCCCAAGTAGCGGTAGCTTACATCCTTCAGGCCCATCTGGCGAACGACGATATCAGCGATCTCCGTCACATCCACCGAGTCCTCCGAGCCGATGTTAAAGACATTCACCCTCTCGTCTGAGGCCTCCAGGCAGAAGAGCATGGCCTCCACACACTCTTTAACCTCCAGGTAGGACTTCCTCTGCCTGCCAGAGCCCAGGATCTCCAGCTCGGCGGGATCATCTCGCAGCTTTCTGATGAAATCCACCAGCACCCCGTGGCTCCCCCTCTCCCCCACGATATTTGCAAAGCGGTAGATCCAGGACTGCATATCGAAGGTATGGCAGTAGGAGGAGATCAGGGCCTCGCAGGCCAGCTTGGAGGCGCCATATAGGGAGATGGGGAGAAGTGGTCCATAATCCTCCGGGGTGGGTATCTGGCTGGCCTCTCCGTAAACCGTGGACGTGGAGGTGAAGGCAATCTTCTTTGTCCCCGCCGCAATCATAGCCTGGAGCAGGTTGTGGGTGGCAAGTATGTTCTGCCTCAGATGAACGTTTGAGTCAGTGGCTCCGAGCCTGACATCGGGATTGGCAGCCAGATGAAAGACCAGATCCATTCCCGTCAGGGCGTCTTCGAGACCATCCGTCTCCAGCAGATCGGCCTCTATCAGCTTGAAATTGGATCGGCTCAAGAATGGAGCCAGGTTCTTCCTTGAACCGGAGGAGAAGTTGTCCAGGACTGTGACCTGGTTTCTCTCAAGCAGCCTCTCCAGCAGATGGCTGCCGATGAATCCCGCCCCTCCGGTTATAAGAATAGAAGATCCCTTTTTCATCCTTCTCTGAGAGGAGAAAGAGAAGAGAAAAAGCTTTCCCCATCCGGTTAATCTAAAACGCTAACATAAGCTTTTTATGGATAGCAAACATTTATTCGAAAAGGGGATACAAATGAAAAAAATCTTGAAGATCTCATTGCTATTAATGGCACTGTTTGTAGCAGCTGCCCATCTCTCAGCCGCAGATGAGGGCAGGCTGAAGATTGCTACCACCAGCAGCCTTTATGATACCGGCCTGCTGGAGAGTATTGTGGACAAATTTTCGGAGAAAAATGATGCCACAGTCCAGATTCCCTCCCACGGCGGTACAGGAATCGCTATTGCCGCTGGCCAGAAGGGAGATGTGGATCTTCTTATAGTCCATGATAAGGCCCGAGAGATCAAGTTCATAGAAGATGGAGATGGCCTGGAGAGGCGATGCTTTGCTTACAACTACTTCTACATCGTGGGACCAGAGGATGATCCGGCTGGGATCGTAGGATTGAATGCCTCCCAGGCCTTCAGGAGCATAATGGAAGGGGGACTATCCGATCCTGATCAGATCAAGTTCATCACCAGAGGAGACCTCTCCGGAACTCATTCCAAAGAGCAGTCTCTCTGGAAGGCAGCGGGATACAATTACTCTGATGTCAATACATCCGGACCCTGGTATGTGGATGCAGGAAGCCCCATGGGCGCAACCCTGATGATGGCCAATGAGAAGCTGGCTTACACCCTAACCGATATGTCCACCTTCATGGCCTACAAGGGAAATCTAACCCTGGTTCCCCTGATCGAGGGCGGCGATGAGCTGCTCAATGTCTATTCCGCAATAGCAATTAATCCGGAGAAGCATCCCGGCGTCAACTGCCAGCTTGCTAATCAATTCATAGATTATCTGGTCTCTGCTGAGTGTCAGGAGATCATAGGCACATATGGCCAGGAGCAGTATGGAAGGCCTCTATTCTTTAAGGGGGAGGGCAGTTGCGATATAATGGGCTGCTCAGCTGAGGAATGCGTCGTGCCCACTGAGGCAGGCTGCGCCGCAGCCTGATAGGAGGAATAATTGGAGGAGATCTGGAACGGGATATTGAGGGCTATAGAGCTGATAATAACCCTCAACCCAGAGGTCATGGGGATCACAGCCAGATCTCTCTTCATATCTTTTGCAGCCGTATTTCTCGCGGCAATCATAGACATTCCTCTCGGCGGCCTGATAGAGTTGAGGGATTTCCGGGGGAAAAAAGCCCTGGTAGAACTGATTCAGACCCTCTACGGCCTGCCCACAGTTACTGTGGGCCTGCTCGTCTTCCTGCTCCTCTCTCGAAGCGGACCGCTGGGAGAACTGGAGCTGCTATACACTCCCGCCGGCATGGTCATAGGCCAGATGATCCTCATATCGCCCATCCTGACAGGCCTGACGATCTCCGCCCTGAAGGGGGTTGGACCCCAGATCAGAGATACGGCAGTCTCTTTGGGGGCGGATGAGTGCCAGGTGATCGGAGCCATAATAAAAGAGGCCAGGTTTGCGGTGATATCTGCGGTCTTGATAGCCTTTGGCCGGGCCCTTTCTGAGGTCGGAGTGGCCATGATGATCGGAGGAAATATACGGGATTACACACGGGTCCTGACCACATCCATTGCCCTTCAGACCTCCATGGGCAATTTAGAGATGTCCATAGCACTGGGGATCCTGCTCATAGGCATATCCATGATCCTCAATCTATCTCTCAGCCGCTTCCAGGGAAGATGAGCATGGCATTTCTTGAAGTCACGAATCTGTGCAAAAGTTATGGCCAGGCTGAGATTCTAAAGCAGATCAACATCAGTGTCGATAGGGGAGAGATCCTGGGCCTGGTCGGCCCCACCGGCTCGGGGAAGACCACATTGCTGCGTCTGATCAATCTGCTGGAGGAGCCGAGTTCAGGATCTATTCTCCTGGAAGGGCAAAGGAAATCGGGCCGGCCGGAACGAGAGAAGATAGCGGCACGTCGGCGCATGGCCATGGTCTTTCAAAAGCCGGTCATGTTCAAGTCAAATGTTCTTGAGAATATCTGCTTTGGATTGAGAGCCAGGCAATTGGACCAGCCGGAGCAGAGGAAAGAGAAGGCGATGCAGGCTCTGCAGTCTGTGGGCCTGCCCGGATATGAGAGCAGGGACGCCAATACCCTTTCCGGAGGAGAGATGCAGAGGATCGCTCTGGCCAGAGCTATTATCCTCCAGCCCGAGCTGCTGCTCCTGGATGAGCCCACAGCAAATCTTGATCCGAGGAGCGCATCGGCCATAGACAGCATCCTGCTAGGCCTGGCGGGTGGGAGGACGGCGATGATACTGGCCACTCATAACATGATGCAGTGCAGAAGGCTTGCCGACCGGGTGGCGGTGCTGGTGGGGGGCAGGATAACAGCTCTGGGGAAAAGCGAGGACATCCTGGGGCGGGCGGAGAGGAGCGGCATATCAAGCCCGGCAATTGCTGGACTTGAGATTCCATGGTAAGGATAAAGATCTCATGGGCATGACATTCTTCGGAAATCATAATCGCTTGCAGCTTAATTCATCTTGACTTCGTTTTACCAAATAGTATCCAGCAGCAAGAGAAAGGATGATAAATCCAATGGCAATGAGATTCAAACTTGGGATCTCCTCTGCATCCAGAATGATTACCTTCCTGGCCAGAGCAATCATGGCAACCAATAAAACCACCTGCACATTGATGGCACGTTCATGAAGATAAATGCTGAATGTCTCCAAAAGCTCGATGCCAATAAGGATCAATAAGAAATATCCGAATATATCCAGCAGTTCATCGGCATCCAAGAGCACGAGAGGAGGGGATAATATATCGAAAGCTATTACGTATATAAGCTCTAAAGTGGCCAGCATTACCACTAGCCCCATGAGAATTGTTAATATAGCAATGATAATTTTCTGAAATTTATCCAAGTAGCTCAAACGCATCCGAGGTATCCCTTCTCTATGTTCTATTCGTTTAGTTGTTACCGAGATTTGATTTGAGCTAGCTTGTCCATGCTTCTCTGGTTAGCTGCGGCATCAGATCTTTATTCAGTCGCTCTTCAAAGGATATATAGGTTTCAATTCTTTGTTTTCCTGGTAACGCAGCAGGAGCAAAAAAAGCTAAAGGGAGATGAAAGACTCCCCTTACCTCATCTATGTCATTTACATGGGGCCAAGCGGTGCAACAACCTTCTTGTAGACCTCATTTAAGACCTGAGCCAGAGCAGCATAAACTGCGGACAGTCCGCAGACGATCCCCTCATATCCGGCCAGAGTCCCTATTGCTGCGCTTCCCAGATAGTCCCTGGCTGCCAGGAGGAAGAACAGAACGGTCAGAGATAGGAACACGAACTGGAGAGCTCGATTGATGCGAAGCGTGCCCAGGAACATGAAGAATGTGAATAGACCCCACATGAAGAAGTAAGCAGCGAAGGCCGTCTTGGAGGTGGCATCGGCCAGCCCGAGATTGGGCAGGAACAACAGACCCACCAGTGTAAGCCAGAAGAGCCCGTAGGAGGTGAATGCAGTTGTCCCGAAGGTATTGTTCTTCTTCCACTCCATTATCCCAGCAATGATCTGGGCCAGTCCGCCGTAAAATATGCCCATTGCCAGTATCATGGAATTCAGCTCATAATATCCTGCGTTGTGTATGTTGAGCAGCACAGTGGTCATCCCAAAGCCCAGAAGGCCCAAAGGTGCTGGATTTGCGGTTGTGTCTCTGATTATCAGAGCATCTATGGTCTGCTTTTTTCCATCTTGCATGATCTAGTTTCCCTCCGCCGCTAACCTAGGAGTTCTTGATATTAAATTGTTGTCCTTAAAATATAAATTAATAATAGTGTAATTGCTCCAGCAATATTTGAATATAAAACAGTATTGTAATCTTGTTTCATGATAATATATGAAAATGTTCTTTATACCCACTGCAAGATTTAAATCACAAGTCATCTTTGTCCATTGAAAAGCATCTGGAAAAAGATGCTCTTTGCCACAGCATTTCTCAGCAAAAAGCCTCGATAAATTTTAATATATTATGCTCTGCTCTCCACTCAAGGAGATTTTCTTCTAGTTATAAAGAAAAATTTATATACTATCAATTATTAGTAATATATGTATCCCCCAAAATCAAGAGATTCTAAATCATCCCTCCCCTCAAAGCAATTTATGATCCTCCCTTTGAGATCTCAAGGTCTCATCCGAAGATGCTGGCTTTGATATCAATCGAAATCAATCCGCCAGGGAAAGGTCGGATCTTGATAGCAGGATTGGGAAATGGTTAAGTTGGATGAGGAAAGATATCATGTAAAAGAATCGGAGGATATGATGCCATCCAAAGTAGTTCCGCGTGAATCGGACAATCCCATTCTGGAAGAGTACAAGGAGGACCTGAGCCATAAGCCGGGATACGCAATTCATCCCCCGGGAAAAGATGAGCAGCGACTGGCGCGGCTGGAGGAGACAATAGGAGAGATGCAGCAGATGATTGCAGGTCTGGAGAAGAGAATTAATATATTAGAAGAAAAATGAGACTTCAAATGCGATTTCCTTAATCAGCGAAGGATTGGATATCCTATTCATCAATTTTTTATTGCGGGAGGGATATATTTTTTAAGCAGGAGCGATAGGGATATCACAGTAACCGAGCTTGCAGCCATGGCCAAGCCGGCCAGCTCCGGTCGAAAGGTTATTCCGAAGGCAGGATAGAGGGCGCCGGCTGCCACCGGAACCAGAAGGGCGTTGTAGGCAAAGGCCCAGAAGATATTCAGCTTGATGCGGGAGATGACCTTGCGGCTGAGTTGAATGGCAGCCACAGCATCCCTCAGATCATCCTTCATCAGGACTATATCCCCCGTCTCAATAGCCACGTCGGTTCCGCTGCCTATGGCTATGCCCACATCGGCTTGCGCCAGAGCGGGAGCATCATTGATGCCATCGCCGACAAATGCCACCCTGCTGCCCCCTTCCTGCATTCTCTTTATCTCTGCCGATTTGTCTTCCGGCAGGACCTCAGATAGAGTCTGCTCTATCCCCAGCAAGCCGGCAATCGCTTCTGCGCTCCGGGAATTGTCTCCGGTGATCATGACCACGGATAGACTCATTCTCTGCAAATCTGATACGGCATCCCTGGCCATGGATTTGAGTTGGTCGGATATGGAAAATACGGCGCAGGCTCTGCCATTCAGAGCCATTAGCATGGCCGTTTTTCCCTGGGATTCATAGAGGGCTGCCTTTTCCAATATCTCCGGGACCAAGGCCAATCCCTCATCGGCAAAGAGCATCCGGTTCCCGGCCACAATCCTGTGCCCCTCTATCAAGGCGAGAACACCCTTTCCCGGCCTGGCCTCGAAGCCCTCCGCCTGGGACAGCTTCAGTGCCATCTGCCTCGCTTTCCTCACCAATGCCTCCGCCAGGGGATGCTCGGATGGAACCTGGGCTGAGGCGGCCAGGCGCAGGGCTTCCTGTTCCTCCAGACCGAAGGCAGCCATATCCGTGACCTCCGGCCTTCCCACAGTGAGGGTTCCTGTCTTATCGAAGGCCACAGCATCCAGCTTCTCCGAGGCCTCCAGGGCTTCTCCACTCTTGATCAGTATTCCCAGCTCAGCACCCCGGCCTATGCCCACGGTGATAGCAGTGGGTGTGGCCAGGCCCAGAGCACAGGGGCAGGCTACCACAAGCACCGATATCATGGCGGTGAGGGAAAAGAGCAGGGTATTATGGGCCACAAAATACCAGTAGGTGAATGCAGCCAGGGCGATGGAGATAATGGCAGGGATGAAATAAGATACGGCCCGGTCGGCTATCCTCTGAACAGCCGGCCTGGAGCCCTGCGCCGCTTCCACCAAGGAGATGATACGGGCTAAAGCCGTGTCCTTTCCTACCCTGGTGGCCCTGATCTGCAGAGAGCCGTTCTTGTTGAGAGTCCCGCCAACGGCTGAGCTTCCCGGCTTCTTTAAAACTGGAATGCTCTCGCCGGTGATCATGGCCTGGTCCACATAACTCTCACCCTGCTCCACCAAGCCGTCAGCAGGTATCTTCTCTCCGGGACGGATGAGGAGGATATCACCCACCTGAACCTCCTCGGCATAGATCTCCCTCTCCAGTCCATCTTTGAGTATGACTGCCTTTTTGGGCTGCAGGCCAACCAGCTTGACTATGGCCTCCGAGGTGCGACCTTTTGCTCTGGCCTCAAGATAGCGCCCCAGGGTGAGGAAGGTGGCCAGCATGACCGCAGTCTCATAGAACATGAAGTCGGGAGTCAGAACAATGCCAAAGGTTCCCAGAATGCTGGAGATGTAGGCCACGCCTATGCCCATGCCGTACATGACATCCATATCCAGGACCCGGTGCCAGAGGGATCTCACTGCTGCTCTGAAGATGGGCAAGCTGAGATAAGCGAAGACGGGAGCAGACAGCGCCAGCATTATCAGGCCCATGGTATCGGGGACGGAGGTGTGATATTGCATGGGAACTATACGATGCAGGGGCAGATGCATCAGAGCCATGAGCAGGACACTTGCACCAGCACCGATGATGATGCGTTTTTTCTTCTCTTCCAGGTCCCTCTGCCGCGCCTCTCTCTCCCGATCAGCAGAGTCCTCCTCTCCAGCCAGACCTAAGAACTGGTAGCCAGCGTCGGCGATTGCTTTCTTAATCTCAGCCAGGCCCATCATTCTGGGATTGAATTTCAAATAGGCCTTCTCCGAGGCCAGGTTCACCCTCGCCTCCACCATGCCATCCAATTTCAGCAGGGCGGCCTCCAATGCAGCCACGCACATAACACAGGACATGCCCCCTATCTTGATCACGAGCTTTTCATCTGCAACATCATAGCCTGCGTCTCTTATGGCGCTCTCCATATCAGAGAGCCGAAGCTTCTCTGGATCGTATTCAACAGTTACAGTCTCTGCTGCCAGGCTAACTGAGGCGGATGCGATTCCATCCAGATTCAGCAGAGATCTCTCCACAGCCGCGGTGCAGGCTGCGCAGGCCATGCCAGATACCTTGATCAGAACCCTCTTATTCGCGGCCATAAAGATACCTCAAGATTTAATATACCTCTGCCGAACAATACTATGAGCCATGAAAATAATAATCTTTCGAGGATCTCGATTTAATTTCCTTTATCATTTGGGCTAGTGAGGCGGGATCATCAAATCTCAGAGACAGTTGGCTGTCTGCACTTTCGCCCCGCAGGGCTGGTCTTTATCATCGTTTTGCTGCAATTTTGTCTTGAACCGCTTTAATCGCGGCATTATGCATTTGATTCAGGTGATACAGATGTCTAAAAATCTGGAATTTGCCAGGCAGGCCTCAGAGATTGCCCGCCATCAGGATGCCATACGCTCTGCCAATGAGGATCTGATCAAGCTAAGCCAGAGGCTGGGGCGGATGATGCCCAGGCTCTCCAAAATGGATCCCTCGGCGATCCTGAACTGGTTTGGCCTCTACAATAGGATCAAGGACATGACCAAAAGAGCAGATGAGGAGATGGACGGCCTCAGCCGCAGTGAACCAGCAGGCTTAGCTCCGTTGCTGCAGCTTCAAGTCGGATGCTATCAAATGCAAAGACAGCGTCTCTGTTTTAAGATGGAGGTTCTGGATGACATACTCGCCGGTATGATGGAGGATCTTCTGGAGAACGGGAGCATTGAGGAGGCTCAGAAGCAGGAGATGCTTTCTGCACTTGATGCCACTATGGAAAAGAGCCTAAGCAGCTCCGAGTGCGCAATAGCCCAGTTCTGAAGACCATCCTACCTTCCTCACTTTTTATCTTTCAATTTCTCAATTTTCTCCAGCGAACCCCAATGCAAGCTGTTGGTTCGCTGTTTGACTCATTTTTGAATATTCGCTATGTATGGGTATTGTCTCAGATTTCTTCAGCTATTCATAATAGACGCTGCGACTTACTTCAATCGCCAAGCAGAAGCAAGATATTGGCAACTGGAGACTGCCGGTGAGAATCCCGGAGGATCATATATCGTCCCTCAACATTGGTTTCAGTCTCTCTTATCGGATCTTTTTCTGAGTCATGGAAAAGGCTTTTAAAGCTCATCTCGGCATGTGCCTGGCCAAGCAGCCTCTCTAAATCATGCGTCCTTGCCTCATATTTGCATTGATTCCCATTGCCAGCAAATGCCCTTTCAGGATTCTAGGCAAGCTCAGAGTTTCATCGGCAAGAGAGACTCGGATGAATGCCATGTTCGCGGGAAATCTGTGCTAGCGTCTTGCCGGATATCTTAAATTATCGTTTTTCCGTCTCCTCATTTTGCCATTTGCTCCCATCTATTAGAATAGGCATTGCTTAACTCATTGCCCGATTAAGGGATTCACTCCAAGGTAGAGCAAACATTTATATCGTTAGATCTATGATTAAGCAATGGATTTGGATGGATATTAAAAAATTTATTTACCCTCATATAAAAGCTATGGCTAGCAAATTAGGAATTAATATCATATCGAGTGAGGTCGAAAATTATTTTAATGTCCTTGAATTTATAATTCCTTGCTATTTAGCATCTAATGCACCGTTCAGTTTTATTCAAATAGGTGCGAATAATGGGATCCGATGGGATCCATTGCACGAGCTGATTCTAAAACATCATTTAGTTGGATTGCTTGTGGAGCCATTGCCGGATATGTATGAACAACTTAAGGAAAATTATTCTAGTGAGTCCCAGCTTTCATTTGAAAACGCTGCTATCGCAGCCGAAAATTGTACGCGTACTCTTTTTAGGATTAAACCTAACGCTGATGTGCCAGACTGGGCGCATGGGATGGCAAGTTTCAAAAAAGACCATCTTAGCGAATTTAAGCGATTTATACAAAAAGTAGAAGTGCCCACGTTAACCATCAATGCATTGTTACGTAAGCATAAGATTAATCACGTTACTCTGCTGCAAATTGATACAGAAGGCTACGATTTCGAGATAATAAAAATGTTCTTTAAAGAACCTATGTTCCCTGAAATTATCAACTATGAAAATGGGAACCTCTCCTATATTGATGATTTAGATTGCCGAAGATTGTTAAAAAATAATGGTTATCGATTTATAGATATAGGCGATGACACATTGGCAATAAGAGGTGGTTCACCTATTCATAATATATGATAACGTTTTTCAAAAATGAATCGATCAAATTTCGACCGCCCGGCCATGCGAATAGAGGAACACAATAATAGAATGAATTTTATTTAATTTTATCTCATTGCTCTTTAAAATGAATGATCATATCCGACATGGCCCAACTTTCATGCAACTTTCATGAAACAGTATCCTTCGGATTATTTCATCCAATTCAACTAAGAATTTTTCTGACTGATTGAAGAGCATTCGCGAAGATAGCCTCGTGCATCTGCTGGCTCTACTGCTAAACATGGCTGCATTGGTCGGAATATTTCAGATGCTGCTGGTTTTCAAAAGTTGGGCTGTAATTGTATCCAATTATGCCCTTGAAATGCTGATCCTATTGAGGCGCAACTACTTTGACAAGCTCATTTACTCATCAAGAATACCGGATTGTAGTTTCGATATACTCATGTAATAAGATATCATTTTTGAAGGAGCTTTCAGCACTAAATCAAGATTCAGACTAGAAAGGGCAATTATACAATTCCGCTGCGCAGAGCTTAATAGGAGTGCGCGGAAAGAGATACTCGCACATTTTTACTAGCAATTGCGGATTAGTAGGATGCGTAGTGACAGTAATAGTACAAACTCCTTCAGATTGAGGGAGTTTAAGCAAAAAATTCAATTGAATATACTCTGATAAAACTTTTCTTTCAATTAGGATGGTGGACTCAACAATTTGCGCGATTGGTCTGGCTTCTCCAAAATTGCTCAAAAAAATATTCCACTCATAGCCACATAGCCAAAGCCTTTTAGTATACCCATAATACTATATTATAAATAGCTAAATGAGGAGTGATGATATATGAATCTCAAAAGATATCGACAAAAGAGCAGACTATATTATATATCAACGGCAATTTTGATTGCACTGTATTTTTGTGCCGTCGCCTCTCCTGGTCAGGAATTCGATAACAGCAATTTATCTGTTGCACAGTCTGAGGCAGATATGCTCTTTATGCTGCTCCAGATTCAGGCAGACGTACAGGGCAAACTTAATGATTTCGACGCGGACTTGGCAAATGCTGCTCAAAATCTATCAGTAACAGGATTGGACGGATCTGATGCTCGCGAAATCCTGCGCAAGTTGCTGGAGACTAACTCAAACCTGGTCAGTTCAATTACGTTAAGCAAGGATGGAAAGATAATTACAGCAGAAGGCAAGGGAAACGAGAGCGCAGAAGGGGCTGATATAACTAGCCAAGAACATATTGCCCGATTTTTGCAGACCAAAACCCCTGTATTTAGCAAACAGTTCCTGCTGGTAGAAGGATACAACGGCACATCATTGGCCTATCCGGTATTTTCACCGCAAGGCGAGTTTGTGGGAGGCGTCAGTGCAATCATTGAACCAGATAAGCTGCTGAATGCCGTGGTAGCTCCTCAGCTTCGTTTTGACGTCTCCACTAGGAGCAATATAACCGATTACAGCTTCTGGTTGATGCACTTAGATGGCCTAATTGCCTATGACCGAGATGCTAGCCAGATAGGAAAGAACCTATTCGAAGATCCACTATATGCGCCATATCCTAGCCTTTTGGAGTTAGGAGAGAAAATCATCGCAGCGAGGTCAGGCCATGGGTACTACGATTTCCAAGTCACTGAAGGCGATAATAGAGTAGTGACTAAGGAAAGCTATTGGACAACCGCAGGGCTTCATGGCAGAGAATGGAGGCTTGTCGTCACCAAGATGATACCGTAGAGGAGATGAAGATGCTATAGGAAGGTGTGGACTGTTTAGGGAGGGAAAATTAAGGCCAAATACGATTCAATAGGGGTCGAGATGTAAGGCAGCATCCTTCAGGTTCGGAAGCTTTAATACATAGGGAGGGGGTGCGGAGGGTCACGAATACCCAAACCTTAAGGTTGGGAATGAAGTGAGCCCTCGCTTTTTTGCATCTTTTCATCCCTTTTTGCGATAATTAGGATATTATGATATGGTTGAGTTGTCTTAAGTAATCAAAGAGAAAGGAGTGACATATCTTGAGTCCGGATAAGAATGGGATTGCATCGTTTTTTGCCTTTATTGCACTGATAGAGATCGCTATAATTGGCAGACTAGCTATAGCTCAAACTGATCAGGATCCCTTTGGCCTGGAAGAAGCATTAAAGCAAACCATAAGGATCGGTGCCATATACAACCTGGAGGGGTCTCAGTCGCCCCTGGATCTGCCGTCTTCCAAGGGCGCAAAGCTTGCTGTTCGAGAGATCAACGCCCTTAGTGGGATCGATGGCCGAGAAATCGAGCTGATCTTATGTGATGGGAAGAGCGATCCTGCAAAGGTTCGTGAATGTGCAATAAAACTTCTAGCCGAGAATGTCTCGGCGATGATGGGTTTGAGCGATACAGATATGGTCAGAGCTGCAGCGCCAGTGGCGGCTGGGTCTGGGATACCTTTTGTGACCTCAGGCGCGACCTCTCCCAGGCTAGCAGATGAGTACGAGGGCCTATTCCTGGCCTGCTTCGGCGATGATGTCCAAGCCGCAGCTGGAGCTGAGTATGCCCATAATGAGATGAACCTTAGAACCTGCGTCCTTCTTATGGATGGCAATATGGAGTACGCCCGTCTCCTTGCCAATTATTTCAAGGACCGATATCTGGCTCTGGGTGGAGAGATCGTCATGGAGAATTTCATCAATGGCTCAGATCATGGGAGCCTGAGCCAGGCCATTGATATTGCGGATCCGGATATGATATACATAGCAGCAGGGCCAAAGGAAGCGGCGGCTATGATCGAAGCGATGCGCAGGGTTGGGATTGATAGCCCTGTATTTGGAGGAGACAGCCTCGACTCACCTGACTTGAGACGAGAGGGATTGGGCAAGATTATCTTGTCGACTCATGCTCTCCTGGATGAGAACTCCTCCCGTACAGGTGAATTCGCCCGTGCCTACCGGGCCGAGTACGGCTACCCTCCTGAGAACGCCTTCTCCGCTCTGGGATATGATACAGTCAGACTTCTTGTTGAGGCAATAGACAGAACTGTGTCGGGCGATCCCAAGGCGATTATTGCGTCCCTTGGAAATACCTCAGGATTTAAGGGAGTTACAGGAGATATAAGTTACCAGAGTGCCGGTCGCGTGCCCAACAAGGATGTGACTATGATTTCGCTGATCGATGGAGAGATCGCGGGCTCAGAGATCGTGAAATCCGCCAGTATTCCCAGCATTCCCAATATATGAGATGACATATGAAATATTGATAGTATATATTTAATTTTTTACATAAAAATTGGTGAAATGCTGTATCTTTTTTCCTCTAGCACAATCAAGGAATCTATCAGGAAAGTAATCCGCTGTTTTTTGTCTTTTCTCCATTTTCTGGATAACTCAGGCCATATGCGAAGAAGATGTTAATGGGCAACTTAGAGGAGAAATCCTGGAGGCGGATCAACCGCAGATAGTCCTTCCTAGGGGCAATGATGTGTACAGTTTCCAGGTAGCACGTAGCTATTCAGGTCAGATCACCTCAATCGACTATATCTACAATGGTCGGATGGAGATGTCTGGCGATCCGAGGTAAATATTGTTTTATCCTCACTCCCGACCCGGATTGTCATCCCCTCATTTTAGTTAAAGGCACCTACAAATAGTATAGCTATCATTGCTCACTGGGTGAGTTCCTATGATCAATAGAGAGCTTTGTGCCATCATGCTAAGCATGGGATTGCTCCTTTTGATAAGCATTTCCGTAAGCCAGGATTCTGAACCGCATGATCAAAAGGTTATTTCTCCAGAAAATGCAGTTTTGGAAAGCATTACTTTTGGGCCACAGACTGTTAGCGGAGAGACTTTATGGAGGCTAGTCATTGCCTCAGACGCCGTCAGCGCAAATCTAGCCAAAGTAGAGACCGCACTCATGAATGCCAGCATAGCCCTTTCAGAAACAGGAATTGATGGGCCTGATGCTAAAGAGGTTCTATCAAGGCTCGTGCTGGCCGACCCTTCTGTGATCGATTGTATTACTATCGATCCTACAGGCACAGTGCGCGAGGTGGAGCCATCATCATTTGAAAGCATTAAGGGAGTGAATCTGAAGTCACAGGAGCATATAAATAATACTATCAGTACTCGGCTATATTCTGGATTCCATCTCATAAAGGCAGTTGAGGGCGTATATGCAATCGACTCGGAGATGCCCGTTTTTGATCACAATGGGACCTTTATGGGAACGGTCAGCTTAATGTTTAACAGCAGCCGGTTCTTTGAAAGCATTCTTGCTCCGTTCCAGCCTGGCGGAGACTCCAAGATATGGGTGAGCAAAGCAGACGATGCAACCATACTTTATGACACAGATCCTTCACAGATATTGCTCAATGAAAGCTCTCCTGTGTATCAAAACTATCCGGAACTCTTGGTACTCTCGGATAGGATGAGCATAGAGAGAACTGGTTATGGAACATACGAGTTCTTAGACCAATCTCATGGGGAGACTATAAAGAAAGGCTGCTACTGGACTACTATTCCCAATCAGGGTACGCAGATGAGACTTGTTCTAACACTCGAACTCCAATAGATCCTTGCTGGACTGAATCAAGGCGGCTCATTGTGTCGGGCTGGTGCATCCTGATATCTGCACCAGTCCTTCAATCCATCCATGCCATCCAGCAGGTCCTACTGCATTCATACAATCAGAGTGCGGTTATAAGCACCATCTGCGCCAACATATCCCGTTGTAGATCCAGTCCAGTTGCCCACCAGGTCTGTAGCTTGCGCTGCACTGATCCATGCAATCAGGATTAACAGCAATCCTAGCCCAATTTTCTGCGTGCCTCTCATTGTACCACCTTGTTTATAACAAGCCTCCATTCTGTACCATGAAGAACAGCTGTTGTCCAATAGCACTCTTTGGTCACTTCAGCTTTATTTCCTTCTATCTCCTGGAAGAAGCTATAAGAGCTGTGGCCAGACCGCTCGGTCATGATCCTTTGTTCAACAAGTTTCAGAAGGCTGGGGAACGACTTATAAAGCGGATCTCCAAGCAGGTTTCTCCCAATCTGGCTAGAATCTTCGTCATAGAGAAGCAGCCCATCAAGATCCATTACCCAGAAAGTATAGTCAGTAGTATTGCTTTGAGTCGAGTCATTGAATTGGAGCAGGGTAGATGCCAAACGATCCAGCAGCTTATCTGGTTTAATGATTGCACTGGTGCCTCCCAGGAATTCACCTTGCTGAGAAATCACTGGGTATTCGAGAACCGTGCCGTTATATCCTTCTGCCAGAAGCAATTGTTTGCTGAACGCAGGGATTTTGGTCTTCAGGAAGTTCGCCACAACCACTTGGCCGCTTATATCCGCGCCTTCACTTCCCTCGCATTCCCTGCATTCAGCTATTATGATCTTTCCCTCCTTACTGAAAGTAGATGCTTCGACCAGGTTTAAGTCAGTCTCTAATAGCTTGCTCAGGACTTCACGAGCTGCGTCTCCCTCCAGTCCGGTTGTTGACAGATTTTGAGCAGCATTTGCCACATCGGAATCCAAATCAGTCAGGCTACCCTGCACATCAGCCTGAAAATGGAGCAGAATAGCGGACATATCTGCTTCAGAATCTGTTGCAGATGAATTCCGATTACCTGTATCCTGTCCTAGAGCAACGATTGAGCAAAAAAGCAGAATAGCTACAAGCGTCACCGGCGCGAAGCTTACTAGCCTTTCTCCAGGATATTTTTCCCTATTCATAGATTATCACTCCAAACCCCTGAGGATTCTAGATATCCACCTCAAATCAGATATTTTCTGCCCCGTTATCAGCATACATTCCAGAGCCAAGAAGCCAAGAGCCATCCATATCGACCACATAGCTGAGCTTTAGCGTATCGGTCATGTTTCTTGATGGATCAGGATAGATGTAATAAATGGAACCATTCCCCATCTTGGTAACATCGATGACCTGCTGGATGAAATAGACTCCATTGGGATCTTGAGCATCGATTCGGTTTGTGCCTACTAGCTCCGGCTGGTACGGAAGAGCTAGGCTCTGTCCATCGTAATCATAGGCAAAGATATAGCGTCCATCTCTGGTAAAATTGCCCTCAGCATCATTGAATACTTCAAGAGCCTTCTCTTTGCCGTTCTCTTGGGCGAACTGCAATGCTTCATCCACATAGGCAACGAGTTCTTCTCTCTCTTCCTGATTAAAAGAAGCAGATATATTGGAGAGATACAATCCGGATCCCAGGTATAGGCTATCATTCACATTCTCGATGTAGATCTGTTTCAATTCCTCTTTGCCATCATGAGCTGGATTAGGGAATATGATATACATGGTCCCACCCCCCCTCTTAGCCAGTGCGAGCTCGCGGCCTACGACATCCACGCCATTGATGTCCGACAGGCCGGTCTGTCCGACTAAGCTGGGATTAATGGGATGGGCGATACAGGTTCCATTGAAGTCATAGGCGAAGATATAGAGATCTCCCCTTACAAAAGAACCAGTTGGCTTGTTGAACTCTTCAAGAGCTTTTTCCATACCGTTATTGTTTACATAAGTTACGCCTTCATCCACAAAGGCCATTACCTCATTCCAAGAGGTGGTTTGATCGGAAGCCAGACACGGAATTGTGGTAACCGTCAGAAAAACGAATGCTACCACACAGGTTAATGCAGCAAATTTCATGATAATTCTCCTGTCAGCAAGTTATAAACTATTATTATGTCATTAATTTTAGAGGTTTCCCGGCTATTGCCTTTCTGATATATCCCGCCATCTTTCCCTCGAAAACATATCACTCATCGCGTACATTTAAGTGGCCTCATAACTCCTTTAAGCAGGCTTGATAAGATGGAAGTGAGGACTTTTTACGCTTAAAGTTGCGCTGCTGGTTACGTCTTATTTTTTTGAAAAACGATATCTATAGCTGCATGGTTACGGGGTTGCGGCAGTTACGTAGTTTTATATTGAGAGTAAAAATTCTAAGATAAAGTAAACTTACATAAAAAAAAATAATTATATAATATATACGTAACACACGTGACTACGTAACTCTATGTCTATTGCTATTGATTTTAGAGTTGCACCTTGGTTACGGAGTTGCGCCATTTGAAGTCCTCCTTCCCAATCACTCTATCCCAACTTACGATGCCGATCTAAGCGGAGTACCATTTTTCGGCATCTATAATAGATAGGCTATTCTTGCGATAGTAAAGGAAAAAGGCATCTGAATGAAGACTGGAATTGCTAATCCCCCCTTGCGTGGTAGCTCGGCCCGCCTTGGCTATTCAAACGCATGCGTCTCTTAGCAGGCGTGATAGTGGAGGCATTGATCTATGAGCACGGCCAGGAGGAGTTCCTTCGTCGTATATCCGATCCCTAGTTCTTGGATTCGACTGGCACTCATCAGGAACGACAACTGTCACAATTGTCGCGCCTTGGATGCCCGTCTGCTTGCAGCAGGTTGCGCAGATATCCGGCTGGATTGGTGATGCACACGCCGCTAACATCCCAGCAAACAATCCAATTAGAGCAATGCTCCTGATGTTCATCGTTTTAATCTCCTTAGAAGTCTGGAAAGGTGGTGAAGTGGAGTGACGGCGACGGAGAGATACAGAGACCGGTTACCCGCGTCTCCGTGTCTTTTTTACTGCATTGCTATCGCCACATGGTGAATGGGGTGACGAGGTGACTTATTCACCTCGTCTCGTAAGCTCATATCTATATGAGCCCCTTCCATGTCTTTCTTTATTCAAAAAGCTCCATGAAAGAATAGAAGCTTTCTGGAGTTCCTCCGGAAATAACCAACTTTCCATTTGCGACGGCGTCTTCAGGATCGAGCTTCGCCAGAACCAGTTGCTTCCAGGTTAGCGAGTCGGTCACGATCTCGAACTGGCCCTTGCTCGCGGACGGAGGATCCACCTCGAGGATGCCCTTACGAACGTTCAACGTGTAGTGATCTGGCACCTTGGGGTCATTCATCTTGATGTCGGTCAGCTGAAGGTTAACGACGATGTCCTTCTCCACCGATTTCGATGCATTGAGACTGACGGCCAGGATGCGATGCAGGGTCGCCATGGGCATCAACTCAACAAAGTTATCTTGGATGCTCGAGAAAGCACGCTTTGGGTCCCCGAAGCCGTAGTCCCTATGGGCCTGGTCAGTCATCAACAAGTAGTCGGACAGAAGCATGTTGCGCGCCTGCGAATTCATCGTGTTTTCTGCCAGGGCCAGCATGGCCGCCTTCTTGGTCTCGAACGCCACAGGGTTATCCGGGTCCAGCAAGAGCGCATCGTCGGCGAGTCTCAATGCCCATTCCAGGTTGATATCCAGAGCCGCCTGGGCTTTACTTGCCAGATCACCATCGCCTTCAGCGAGGAAGGCCGACATCTCTGCCTCACTCAGGGTAGTCTGTGGAAACAGATCCCTTACTTCGCCGGTGTAGTAGCCGCGGTAATAGCGGAAGATGTGGACGATGTTCCATTCTTTCGATCCATAAATCTCATGCAAATAGGGACTGGAGGCAAGATGGGGCGGCAACATGATCAGGTCCATCATCTCCCCCGGTGTATAGCCTTTGTTCAGGTAGTAGAGTGTTTGGTCATTCACGAACTGGATTGCATCGCTAAAGTTGGTGAGGTATTGTCTGACGTTTTCTTTTCCGCTGGTGACGGGATTGGGGCCATGGATCGCCACCAGGTATTCGGGATTGAGTCCCCTGGCAATCTTCAGGCTGTTGACGTAATCCAGCGGATCCCTCAGGCGGCTGCCTCGCATGGTCGAAATAGCCGGAAATGCCTCGTAGACGATGGCGATTTGGATCAGGACTTCTTTTTGCGGCAACCACACAAAGAGGACATCTGGCGTCTCACCGACTACGGGAATGAGATCTACATCAACGCCGGCGATCGTCAAATTTGTCTCTTCCTTGATGGTCTTTGTCGGCGCCAGGAAGCCTGATGGCCCGAGAATCTGCGGCCCAGCAAGGGCGTAGCCGGCATACCAGCCTTCTCCGTCCTGGACGGGTGCGTCCTGGAACATCACTCCTGCCATCTTGAGGCCGCCCTCGGCTCGCGACGGAAAGACCGGGCCAAACCACTCGCTGAACATGGAACTCAGCAGGTTCTCGTGACCGATGATCTCCGTTTGCTCGTTGGCAAAGACAGAGGCGCCATTGACATGGCAGTCATGGTGGTGGGTGTAGATGATTGCTTTGACGGGTTTCTTGTCGAAGATATTGTCCAGGTTGGCATTGAAGGCATCCTTGACCTTCTGTGCCGCGGCAATGCTCTCCCCTGGATCTACGACAATCAAACCGTCGACGCCCTCGATCAGCACGGGATTGTCCCGGTTATACCCTCTGGCAACCCAGACACCGTCTGTTACGTTTAACACTGCGGGTGGAAAGAACTCCTCATAGTTGGCCAGGAGCGTCGGATTGACTGATACGGTCTCCGGCTCATATGGCGCCGATACTGCTTCAGGTTCTTGTGCCGCTACGTAAACAGCTGTCCCGGCCAGAGCCAGGATGGTCACGAGGGCCAAAAGTTGGAATTTCGTTTTCATTGCCTTTTCTCCTTATCTTTTGAACATCGATCGATGCACGGAGAATGTTTCGCCGTACTTTGTTTCCGCATAGCCGCAGCCGTTTCTATTCTTCTCCATAGTCCCCCCTTCCCAACCTTGCCCCTGAATCGGGTGAGTTCTATCAGGTTCGTAAGCTTTCAACAGCTCCTCCTTTCTAGGGGCTAGAATATCCATTACCTCGGACGCCAGTCTTCGTAGGGTGACTGGCCCTCACACCGTTCGCTCAAGAAGGCGAACAATTGCTCCAAGTTAAAGAACAACTGGCTCAACGGTATGTGGGCTTTCAAGGGAGACGCGCCACTGCCTGCAGCCTTACTCGCTCCGAAATACTCATTTATGATTATTATAGTTAGCGGTCATTTTTTAAAAAATCGACAGAGAAAATTAAAAAAATTAGATAAGATCTAACGTGAAAAGTTTAAGTTCTTGGAGAAAAGGTCCAAAGCATCTATTCATCGCTAAAATCTATATATAAGAAGCGATTTTTTTCATTATTAAGGATAAATTAAATCAGTGCGAAACCGCTATGCAGAGATATTGAGGAGTGCGGGGAAAGGGATTCGAACCCTTGAACTCCTGCGAGAATAGATCTTGAGTCTATCACCGTTGGCCTGGCTTGGTTATCCCCGCATCCGACCTGCCTTCTGAGCAGATCGAAGAAAACCAGGCATCTGCAGGTTTATGAATCTTGCCATCAGCAAGTGCAGCTCTGGTCAATGCTTACATCTTTTCCTTCCCCATCATTTCCCATCTCTTATCCATCTCTTCACCTTCTCTCTGTCATCATGGGAGATCTAAGATCTCGGCCTCATCATGCCCGGCAGGCCTACTGCCATTGCATCTCTTCTCCCTTCCATTGCTCCAGGATAAAAACAGATAAAAACCAGTTCTGCATCATCCCCCTCCCGAGGAATGATTTAGTGACGGTCAAGAGAGAACAGATTCTCATAGAGGCTCTGCCCTACATACGGGAGTTCTACGATTCCATAATGGTCTTCAAGATCGGCGGATCGATAATGTCCGACCGCACCGTGCTGGAGGACTTCATCCAGGATGTGGTGCTGCTGCGCTACATAGGCATCCATCCCATCATCGTGCATGGCGGCGGCCCGGAGATCTCCCAGGCCATGGAGAAGTTCGGCAAGAAGGCCGAGTTCGTGGGGGGCCTGCGGGTAACCGACAAAGAGACTCTGGGCATAGCCCGCATGGTTCTCCTGGGCAACATCAATGCCGAGCTGGTCAACCTCATAGGCAAGCATGGCGGCAAGGGCATCGGCCTCTCCGGCCAGGACGGCATGTTCCTCAAAGCCAGGAAGAAGGCGCCCCTCAAGATGGAGGGAATGGAGCCAGTGGATCTGGGATTCGTGGGAGACGTGGAAAAGGTGGACCCGGAGATTCTTATGGTCATGGCCGGCAAGGGCTATATACCGGTGATATCTCCCATCGCAGCAGACGACCAGGGCAACAACCTCAATGTCAATGCCGACACCGTGGCCGGGGCAGTGGCTGTGGCCATGAGGGCCAAGAAGCTCTTCTCCATCACCGATGTGGAGGGCGTGCGCCTGAATCCCGATGATCCAGCCAGCGTGATCTCCGAGTTTCGGGCATCCGATTTCGATCGGTTGGTGGAGGAGAAAGTGATCCGGGGGGGAATGATTCCCAAGGTGGAAGCCTGCGTGCGCGTCGTGCGCGACGGGGTGGAAAAGGCCCATATCATAGACGGCAGAAAGCATCATGCCATCCTCTTGGAGCTGCTCACAGACCAGGGCGTGGGCACAATGATCAGACGGAGCTGAAAAAAAGAGAGAAGGGCATGCCAGGGGAATTCTCACCTGATTGAGGAGACCTGAGGATCATCTTTCTTTCTCCAATTTCTTGGCTTTTTTCTTTTGGAAGATTAATTTAATCCCAATATCGGGCCAGGCTTCGTTATGCAGCAATGCATTCACTTAAGAAGGAAGAGCTATAGCCATCTCATATCTTCAGATCCTGCTTCCTAAATACATACTCTCCTTCTATGTGCACTTCTTCCGGGAGCCCCCCGAAGCTGGCCCGCAATATGAGGTCCCCGATCTCCTCTTTCATCACCCGGACAATGCCCATGATGGATGAGGTAGGACGGGCGTTGACATCCACCACCCACGGCTTTTCCCCCAGCACGAAGTCTATGCCTGCGTAGCCACGGAGATTCAGCGCTTCCGAGGCCTTCTTTGCTGCCGCCCAGATCTCACCGGCGCGGGGAGTCCTGTAAGGCACCTGGCTGCCCAGATATTTGGGCCCCTCCCCGGAGAAGTCCATGATCTGGCGATTGATGGTCAGGGGCAAAAAGCCCTCCCCGCTGGAGATAAAGCTGGCGGAGAGGTGCAGTCCCTCATGATAACGGGTCACGATCTCCTCCGGTCCGGCTCGGGCATAGGAGGTGATGCGCACCCCATCCGAGCCGCACCCCGTGCGGGGCTTGACCACATAGCGCTGGCAGCCCTTTTCAACGGGATCGGGCTTCTCTACGATCTCGGCCACAGGCACTCCCGCCTGCGCCAGGGCTTTTGTGCAGAGCAGCTTGTCCGCCGCCAGGGCCGCTGCCGCCGGGCTGGCGCCCAGGTTGACCGTACTCCTCTCCAGGATCTGCAAGAGATGGGGCTGCATCCCGTCCGGGGCAATGAGGAGACCAGCGTCTGCATCTCCTTCCAGGTGGGCCTCAAAGTCACCTTCTTTTCTGATGAAAACAGGTCGGCCTTCAGCCAGCTTTGGCCCGCTGGTTGGATAGACGACATCATGCCCGCTCCGGGCAAAGCTTTTCACCAGCGCGGCCAGCATGGCCCGGCCCTCCAGCTCCACCGTGCCGCCCAGACCGAGAGCGGAGGCGTATTCTGCAACAAGGATCTTCATGGCAGATCCTGAGGAGATTGCCGCCTGATATACTTAAATCCCAGGCCCTATTCTCTTCGCTTCGGCGATGAGAG
>ENA-UOWE01001351-UOWE01001351.1-activated-sludge-metagenome-genome-assembly--contig:-NODE-1351-length-30504-cov-5.184078_pt1 | contig 30504 bp, 25 predicted proteins | sample MGYA00249841_ERZ761562 | MGnify/ENA primary metagenome ERZ761562 (study PRJEB28883, sample SAMN05720200) | activated sludge metagenome | isolation source: Anaerobic digester | place: Japan...
AGTCATATTAAAAAAATGTTACCAGATAGCATCAGGATAAGCACGAGGCAAGAACTGCATTTCTGCAAGAATATAGCCTAAATGCTCGGTATGCATTCCGTTAATTCCACCCGAAGATTGATATCCACCTTCAGCAGGTTTAGTCAATTTAGCTTGAGTGAAAATTTCATCTACTAAATTCAACCAATCTTGTTTTAATGTAGTTAAATCGACAGCAATACCTTCTTTAACAAGAAGAGCATCCACTTCATTTTGCTCAAATAATTCAGCGGTATACATCCACAATTCTTCTAAAGAATTATTGATGCGACGATGACTTTCTTCGGTACCATCACCAAGACGTACTACCCAATCGCCACAATGACGAACGTGATAAGTAACCTCTTTAATTGCTTTTGCAGAAAGTCCGGAAATTGTTTCATCCTTACTATTCATCAAAGCACGGAACTGGAGATAAGAAAGACAGCTATATAAAAAAGATCGCAACATAGCTGTTCCGAAATCTTTATGATCAGGTTGTTCAACCAAATTACGGTTTACAAATTCACGAGCATCACGACGGAAAGCCAGATCATCTTCAGTACGACCTTTACCCTCTAACGTTGCCGCATAGGAGTAAAATCCACGAGCTTGTCCGATAAGATCGAGCGCCATATTACTCATAGCGATATCTTCTTCGAGGATAGGACCGTGTCCGCTCCACTCCGACAAACGATGAGCAAGAATGCTTGAATTATCAGCTATTCTTAAACAATATTCTTTAAGTGCGTCGTTCAAGATCATGATATCTGTTTGATTCCTTCCGGAGTTTTAAAATAATTAGGCCAGCGATACATTTTATCGTTTGCAGGATCAAAGAAAGGTCCAACATCTTCGGGAGTAGAAGCCACAATAGCAGTAGCAGGAACAACCCACATATTAACACCTTCTAATCGGCGACCGTAAACATCTCTTGCATTTAGCAAAGCCATTTCTCCATCGGGAGCATGTACGCTTCCTGCATGCTCATGAGCTGAACCATTTTTAGGTTGAATAAACACTTCCCAAATTGGCCACTGATGATTATTATCTGACATAAATCTGTAGTTTTTACTTTTGAATAATTATTTTTTAGAAGCCGCTTTTTTTGCAGAATACGCTGCTGCTGCTTCACGAACCCAAGCACCATTATTATGCGCATCGGTACGTTGTTTCATTCTTAATTTATTACAAGGACCATTTCCGCTGATCACCTGGTTAAATTCTGCCCAGTTAATTTCACCGAATTCATAGTGACGAGTTGATTCATTCCACTTCAATTTATCATCAGGAATTCTCAAACCAATAGCTTCGGCTTGCGGAACAGTACGATCGATAAAGCGCTGGCGTAAATCATCATTCGAATGCAATTTCACCTTCCATTTCATAAGGTCGGCGCTATTTGGCGAATTAGTATCGGAAGGGCCAAACATCATTAAGGCAGGCCACCAAAAACGGTTCATCGCATCTTGGGCCATATCGCGTTGTTCTTTCGTTCCACGCATTAGATAAGCCATAATTTGATATCCCTGTTTGTTATGGAAGTTCTCCTCTTTACAAATGCGGAGCATTGCGCGAGAATAAGGGCCATATGAACATTTTGCCAGAACTGTCTGATTTACAATAGCTGCGCCATCAACCAACCAACCAATTGCGCCAATATCGGCCCAAGATAAAGTCGGATAATTGAAAATTGACGAATATTTTGCCTTACCGGAAAGGAGCTGATCGATCATTTCTGAACGATCCATGCCTAAAGTTTCAGCTGCGCTGTAGATATAAAGACCATGTCCCGCTTCATCTTGCACTTTAGCCAACAATACAGCTTTACGAGCCAAAGAAGGAGCACGAGTGATCCAATTACCTTCCGGAAGCATTCCAACAACTTCAGAATGAGCATGTTGTGACATCATTCTCAACAACTGCTTACGATACCTTTCAGGCATCCAATCTTTAGGTTCGATTGTTTTGCCGCCGGCAATTTTTGCATCGAACTCCGCTTCACGTTTATTTAATTCTTCTACTGATAGAGTTGTTTCCATACCTATATTTGAGGTTTGTTTGGGGTTGGCTAAATTACGGTTTACAAAATGCATGAGCAAATGAGTAATATCAGATTATAACATAATTATGAATGGAAAAGTTCATTAGTTATCGAGGGTATTTATGTAACAACTAGACAAGAAAATCAGTATAAACACATCGAGAAACTTCACTAAATCGGCTGAAAACGATTTAGTTATCTAAAATTGCAATTATGAGAAAAGCGCATTATCTATTGATTATGAGTACATTAGCTTTATTATTAAGCTCATGTCGACATGTCAAAGATGTAACTTACTTTCAAGCATCAAGGGACACTTCGAGCAAAAAGGTAACCTACCCCAACTTCGATAAAGGTCATGAAATTAAAACTTCTATGTATGAAGCAATAATTCAACCTAACGACATTTTGTCGATTTATGTATCGAGTTTAAGTCAAGAAGCGAGTAGTTTCTTCAATACAATCACAAAATCAGAGCGTCCCGATTTTGGCGACAGCTACTCTACACGTCCGAATGTTGGATATATGGTAGATGTAAACGGCTATATTGAGATGCCATTAGTAGGAAAAGTAAAACTTGCAGGATTAACAACAACCGTTGCACGCGATACATTACAAAAACGACTAGAACAATATCTTCAATCACCGAATGTGCGCCTTTATTTTGAAAACTTTAAGGTGACAATCCTAGGAGAAGTAACGCATCCCGGAGTATTTTCGGTAACCAATGAAAAAATCACTGTTCCTGAAGCGATAGGAATGGCCGGCGACTTAAATATCTATGGAAACAGAAGAGATGTTCTATTGATTAGAGAAGAAAACGGTGTTAAAACCTACACTAAAATAGATTTAACGCGTCGCGACTTATTTACCGCTCCATATTATTACTTGCACTCTAACGACATTTTATATGTTCCGCCTGTGAAAGATAAGTTAGCACAATCAGATAATTTCTACAGAGTTGCACCAATGTTAATCAGCTTAGGAACACTATTAGCCTTTGTATTAATCAATCGCTAATTTTCACTTCCCTCCTATTATATACTGCGTATTATGAATCAACAACAAGAGACAAATCCAAACGAATATAAAGTCTCGAATCCCAATAATGCTAATGAGCAGCAAAATGACAACAACGGACAGATTAATTTTGGTCAGTTGTTTAACAAGTATTTTTTGCGCTATTGGTATTTATATATCTACACATTAAGTCTTGCCTTAGTAACATCATACTTCTACAACTGGTATGCAGATCGAGTTTACTATACTAGTTGTACTGTTTTAATTAAAGACGATAAGCAACGAATAAATAGTACCGACTTATTAACTCAATTAAACGCATTCAACAATGAAGGCGGAATTGAAAATGAAATTGGAATTTTAAGATCAAGATTATTGATTTTGAAAACTATTGAAGAATTAGAACTCTACAAATCATATTCATTAGTTGGTGACGTAAAAACAACTGAAGTATATGCAGAGAATCCGATTCGATTAAAAGAAGATACACTATACACGCTGGCATACAATACTAAAATCGAATTAGAGGTTGTAAACTCCAGAAAATATAAATTAACCTATAGAAGTGGAGCAACAGAACATATCGGGTATTATTTATTCGGAAGAAAAATCAGTAATAAACTAGGTATCTTCTCAATTGACGCGACATCATATTTCCACAACAATCCTTATAATGATGCGAAGTATACAAAAAGAAAATTCTCGATTAGAATATCAGACAAAGATGCACTAACCGATTTATATCAGACAGCTTTAAAAGCGGAGCCTATCAGCAAACAAGCGTCAATGCTTCAACTTTCGATTCAAGGAGCAACTCCTTCAAAGAATGAAGCCTTTTTAAATAAGCTATGTGCGTTATATGTACAAAAAGGAATTGAAGTTAAAAACGAATATGCGGTAAACACATTGAGTTTCATCGATGAACAACTTCGCCTATTAACAGGAGAAATCGATGCAAACGAAAACAATGTAGAGCACTTCAGGGTAACGCGAGGAATTACTGACTTATCGATTGAAGCAAACTCCTATTTAGAAAGCGTTAAAAACTTCGACATTCAAATTTCAGAATTACAAGTTCAGTTAAGCTTCCTCGACTACTTAGAAAAATACGTAACTACGGATAACAAGAACTTAACTGGAAACATTTCTCCTGCCAGTATCTTGGTAAAGGATCCATTGTTACAAAGTTTGGTATTGAAGTTAAATGAGATGGAGAACAGAAAAAAATCTCAATCCAACTTAGCTAAAGCCGACAACCCGATTATGGTAAGTTTAAATACCGAAATCGCAAATACGAAAGCTGCTTTACTTGAAAATATTAAATCATTAAGAAGCGGATTAAGAGCATCGTTGCAAGAAGCGATTAGTCAAAAATCGGAAGTTCAAGGTAAATTACGCTTATTACCAGGAGCACAACGTGAACTACAATCAATGCTTCGTGGATCGAATATCAAAGAACAACTATACTCCTATTTATTACAAAAGAAAGCAGAAACTGCAATCTTGTTAGCTTCAACAACAGCTGATAATAGAGTAATTGATAGTGCCAGAACATTTATCAAGCCATTAAAACCGGTAAAAAGTTTAAGTTATTCATTAGCGATAATCCTAGGATTACTTTTACCTGCAATTATCATCTACCTAAGATCAGCTTTAAATGATCGAATTGTAGACAGAAACGATTTAGATGCGAAAACAAATATTCCTGTAATCGGAATGATTGGACTAAGCGCATCGAAATCAAGTTTAGTAGTTTCAGAGAAACCGAATTCACATATTTCGGAAGCATTCCGATCGATACGAACCAACTTACAATATTTCAATCAAGGAAAGACTAAAAGCACTATCCTGATTACTTCATCTATTTCATCAGAAGGAAAAAGTTTTTGCTCTATCAACTTAGCCGCAATGATGGCAATGTCGGGAAGAAAAACTATCCTGGTGGGATGTGACTTAAGAAAGCCGAAAATCACCATCGGTTTTGACTTTGTTAGTGAAGTAGGTTTGAGTAATTATCTCATCGGAATTGCATCAGAAAAAGATGTGATTCAAAATTCGGGTACCATTCCGAACCTCGACATTATTCTATCAGGTCCTAAGCCACCGAATCCTTCGGAGCTCGTGATCTCACCGAAGATGGATGTGCTGTTTGAATACTTAAAAGCTAACTACGACTATATTATTCTAGATACACCTCCTATCGGATTAATTACCGATGCGATGGTATTATCGAAATACGCTGATATCAATGTTTATGTGGTACGTCAAAGAGTAACACGCAAGCATCACCTTAACTACGTTAATAAGATTTACCAAGAAGGTAAACTTAAAAATGTATGTATTGTATTCAATGCCATCAAAGCTGTAAACAGAAATTATGGTTACGGATATGAATATGGATACGGATATGGTTATGGCTACGGATATGGCTACGGATACTACGAAGAAGATAAACAAGAGCGCGGAGTTAAAGGCATATTCAAAAGGATCTTTAAAAAATCATCCTCAAAAGCTTAATTTGAGGATGATGTTACCTCTCATAGTCGATGAAAAAACGACTTAGCAAGAAAATTAGCGAACTATTCGACAAAGAATCTAAAACACTTTTCAAAAACAGTTCATGGGTATTTATTGCAAATACTTACGGAGTTGGATTAGCATTTCTTAGATCAATTGTAATTGCTCGTGGTTTAGGTGCCGAAATCCTTGGTATCTACACCGTAATTATTGCTTTCGTGGTAACAGTTCAAGAAATATTAAAGCTGAATGTCCCATTAGGAATTATAAAGTACGGTGCGCATTTCATCTCAGAAGATCGTCATGATAAATTAGTAAGCTTATTAAAAAGCGGAATAGCAGCTAGTATGCTATCGGCCTTCGCCTCCGTGATTATCATAAGCATATTGACGCACTTTACCTATGAACATTTCTTTGATATTCCCGGTCTTCAAAAATTCATCATTTTATACTCAATAATCAATGGCATAGCATTCCTTGACAATATAGGAAGAGCGACGCTGAAGATCTATTATAAATTCAGGCTAAACTCCATTGTTCAAATGAGTATGGACACGTTTGAATTTATTACAATTACTACTTGTATTTATTTATTCCACAATAATCTGGATTATTTCTTTTATGCAGTAGTATTTTCAAAATTGATTAATTCCACAATCTGCAATTTGGCAGTTTTCTATGAATTACGAAGAGAATTAAAAAATCACTTAGGAACAGGAATCAATAAAATAAAAGACCAATACAAAGAGATAAGCAATTTCATCATTGGAAATTCCTTCGGAAATACATTAAAAACATTCCTTAACCAAGGAGATGTTTTACTATTAAATCTGTGGGGAAGTCATGCAGCAGTTGGATTATACAGTGTATCGAAAAAACTTGCTTATGCTATACTAACTGTGACTGATCCACTGGTAACATCAATTTATCCTCAACTAGCACACTTAGTATCTCAAAAGAAATATGTTGAATTAAAATTAATGCTCAGCAAAATCACCAAATTAGCATTGATTCCGGTCACTTTCTTTACATTGATAGTATTTGCATTCAAAGGACATATCATAACATTTATCTATGGAGAAGAATTCAGATCTGCGGCACAAACATTCTTTATTCATTTCATTGGAGCTGTTCAAGGTTCATTATTCTTTTGGTGCTTACCATTAATTCAAGGACTAGGATTAACTTACTTAAGATTACAAAGCTATATCATAGCAATTATTATAGATGTACTATTAGCTTGGCAATTAACTCCACAATATGGAGCCAATGGAGTTGCTATTGGACTATTAGCGGCCAATTTAATTACTACATTCTACTTCGTATATTACTCTCAAAGAAAAATCAACACGGAAATTAAATTATCAGTTTCCACAATATAAGTTCATATGCCTATAAAAAATTCAAGTGCAACATTAGCGGCCATACGACATCCTTTGGCGGCACTTAAATTTAAGCTTGGAGATAAATCTGCAATGCATGAAGCTGTCATTTTTGACAGTGTAAAACATCTTTGGGGAAATAATGCCGATTTAAAACCATGGAAAGGAGCATTGCTAGAATTAAAAAACAATGAGCTAGTTGCTCCGAATGAAAATAAATTCCAGACCATTGTCGGAAATAACTTGAACACAAGTTTCGGCAAATGGATTTACTGTTGTATTCGCGTAACTAAGCCGGAAACAGTAATTGAAACCGGTGTAGCTCATGGATATTCATCATGGATTATGCTTAATGCATTAAAGAAAAACAATAAAGGAATTCTTTATAGCATTGACCTACCAAATCACGATACAAATAGCGACTACAATTTCAAAGACCAACCGACAACAGGATGGATGGTTCCTGAATCGTTGAAAGACAGATGGAAATTAAATTTAGGAGATGCAAAAGTATTATTACCTGCGATTTTAAAAGAAATCGGAGAACTAAGCATTTTCTTCCATGATAGCGATCATAGCTATGAGCATATGAAATATGAATTTGAAACGTCGCATCCCTTTATAATCAATGGAGGACTATTGCTTAGTGATGATGTACATAAAAATGCTGCATTCGCAGAACATGTAGATAAAAACAATTTAACAGCCCTTCAATTTAACAAAGGTGGTGCTGCTATAATCAGAAAATAATTGGAAACAGTATATATCTACATATCGCCTTACGACATACTTCGCCCGAGAACGAATCAGGTGAGTGATGTTCGATTTTGCGATGGATTTATACAAAACATTAGACAACTTCACCTGATAGTTCCCTATGTAGAACGACACGACAACATCAAAAAAGAAGATGTTTGTTCAATATACGGTATTTCAAATGAAATAAAAATCCACTACTTAGAAACAGGTTTAAAGAGTGACGTAACCGGAAAATGGAATACAATAAAAATTGCATTTAAAGTTTATTCTCAAGTAAAGAAAATAATAAAAGCTTTACCGAAAGGGACAAAAGTTAATATAATATCAAGAAGTATACCACAGCTATATCCTCTTTTAAAATTCAAGTCAATATTCAGTAAATCAAGCAATAACATTAAAGCTATTTATTGGGCACATGATTTAAAAAAGCGAAAAAGCTATGTAAATGCTTATCGACTTTGTGACTATATACTTGCTACAAATCAATCCATTTTAACAGATCTATGTGATATTAGTTCCTTCCCAAAAGAAAAAACTATAACCACATCAAATCCGATTACACAAGAACAAGCACAAGAAGCAGTCGATAAAATTGAATCAAGAAATATTACCAATTTACAAAACATTGAAAAACCATTAGTAGTTTATACCGGCAAATTAGCAATAGACTATAATCTAGAAACAGAGTATATCCTAAAGGCAGCTAAACAATGTCCTGAATTTGAATTCCTATTTACCGGCGGAAAACCCGAAGCTGTAATTTATTGGAAACAGAAATGTGAAGAAGAGCAAATTAAAAACATACAATTCACAGGATATATTCCCGATTATAGAATAATTAAACACTATCAGAGAAGTGCGGATGTGCTCATATCTTACTATACCAAACAAGGACATGACATAAAGTACAATCTACCTAATAAAATTTGCGAATACATGCTAACAGGAAATGTAATAGTCACACCAAACTACCCTCCTACTGCGGAATTATTGACGGAAGAGAATTGTTGGTTTGCTTTACCGGAAAACGAAGATTCGTTAGCATCGACAATTAAAAAAGCGATAGAAAACAAAGAAATATCTACTACAAAAGCAAAGTTAGCAAGAGAAGAAGTTCTCAAAAACACGTTCACCTTAAAAGTAAAAAGGGTAATTGAATTCATTGAAAAATGAGCGAATCATTGAGAAAATATCTTTCACATGGTTATTACGACAAATATTCGTCAGTAATAAGTCTTGTATTGGGTAAACTTGGTGAATCAATTGTTTGTCCGAAGTCGGCAAAAGCTAAAAAAGAAGAAAACACAAGTACAACAAAAAAGGAAATCCTTATTACTTCATATTTTAATCAAAACGCAACTGCGAAAAAAATTCAACAATACCTTATAAGTAAAAATCATCCTGCCATACATTTAGCTATTGTAGCCGGAAGCATTTCTGATAACACAGATAACAAATACAGTGACTTTGACGGCATTTTGATTATAGATGAAGAAAAGTTATCAAATAAGTCATCGATAAAATCGCTTAGAAGCATCATTGAAAGCACTTCCATTTTGATGAAAAGCCAGGATGCTCTACAGCATCATGGATGGATGATTCTGTGGAAAGGTGAAATAAACAATTACAATGAGAACTATTTGCCATCCGAAATATTTGTAGGCGCAAAGACACTTTATCCTGAGGGCGATCATAAATTATCACTTTCAATATTACCGACTACGCAGGACAAGAATAAACTTAGAAATTTAGCAAAGAGCATTAGATCTAAATTAAATGACAAAGCCAATCTAAAAGACTTCTATTACTTCAAAAATTTGATAAGCGAATTGTTGTTATCACCGGCCATATTCCTTCAATCCTGCAAGAATATCAACTGCAGTAAAAAAACTAGTTTTGAAATAATCGATCAACATATATCAGCAAAAAGCAGAGCAACATTAAAAGAAATCGAAAGGTTTCGGAAAGAATGGAATCAAGAAAATATTGATATTGCCAAGCAAATCAAGCAAGAAAAGTACAAGCGCTTACCACTTATTTCAATAGAAGGAGCACAAACACCTTCGTCATACTTACTTTGGCTAAGCAAAAATGAAAGTGAGATTAATGAATATCTAACGGAAATTAACAACAACCTGTAAATTGAAAAATATTGCCATCATAACAGAAGAAAATTTCATGCGTGAAACAATTGATTCATGCATGAAGGAACTTTTGTCGACGAACCAATACAAAATACAAGTTATCAGTTGGTCAAATTCATTCAGGAAAAATTTTGCTCAATTACCTGAAGTTGATTTGTATATTAATTTAACAACCCATTCATTTCACAATAAAAACTTCAAAGGAGATAATCTCATTCAAGTTCCTTTTCTACAAAATCTGAAAGGAGGAATTTCTAGAGAGCTTTATCAATCCATCATAAGAAAAGAAGATGGGATTAACATTCCCGTAACAAAAACAAATACAGGCAAGCAAAGCTTTATTGTTTGTAATAGCAATTACTATCTATTTCATCACTCCTACGCTAAGTCATTTTCATCAATTATTAGGAAAATTCCGGAACTTGTAAAAGATGGAGCTAGCAATTTTTTTAATCGCGCAGAAAGAAAAACGATATTCGACAACCAGTACCCTAAAGAAATACCGATAGTAAAATTCAAAGTTATATTGTTCTTTAGAACAATTATACATCTTTTAAAAGTTCTTTTCACTTATGATCATTGGAAAGTAGCTGTATGTGATTTCAGCATTCAAGAAGTATGCAGGAACAAAGAACTCTTGCTTAAGGTAAAATCATTGTCAAATCCCGGAGGAAAAGATTTTATTGCAGATCCATTTGGATTTCAATCAGGCGGCAACGACTATATCATTTACGAACGATTTGAAAGAAACAAAAACAAAGGAATTCTAGAAATAAGAAAAAACGATTTCAAAAAACCATTCATAAAAATAGAAAAAGGAGAGCATTTAAGTTACCCATATATCTATGAAGAAAATGGAGACATCTACATGATACCGGAATGTCACCAATTAGGAGAAATACATCTGTACAAATGGAGTCGAACGAATGAAGAGTTTGAATTTGAATCGAAAATCATTGAAGGTTTTAACGGAATTGACAATTCATTGGTAAAACACAACAACAAATACTGGCTATTCAGTAATAATGCTGATAATAAATCTGCCGACATTTCATTGAACATTTTTTATGCAGATACGCTTAGAGGACCCTATAAAGCACATCCATTAAATCCCGTAATTTCGTCAATCACACATTCTCGTCCCGCAGGTACAATCTTTAGAAACGAAGAACAACTTATCCGTCCAAGTCAAAATAGTGGCATCACCTACGGTGGGAGCATTCAATTAAATCAAATCTTGAAGCTAACTGAAACAGAATACGAAGAAAAAACGATTGACAGCATCACTCCTGCTGATTTAAAAAGAAAGCACATCAAAGGAATTCATACCATTTCATCTATGGGAGGAAAAACCTTGATAGATTATAAATACAAGAGATTAAAAATTGGTTCCATCCGATTCTAATGGCTAAAACGAAATTAAATATCATTAAACGACCTATTGAATATTCTACAGCGGAATATCATCAGGTGTATGATTTTGTTGTTAACCATTATAGAGACAACGAAAACGTTAAGTGTATTTGCACTTTCGGGAACATCAACAAGCCCGGAGTCTCCGATATTGACTTATTAGTTGTGTTTAAAGATCAAACGTCGTGTGACGATAAAATTTTAAATATCATACCGGATCATCTTCATTACCTTTTTACTCACGGAGTAATGGCGCTAAATGAAAAACATTGGAGTGCTAACAGAAAATATGCTTTATGGGACAACCAAAAAACAATATTTGGCACAGAACCGGAAATCGAAACAGAAACAATTGATGAAAGTTCGCGTCAAGCTTTAAAAATTCAAACGGCCATTGAATTTTTAGTCGTGAATTATATTGACTTGAAGCTCCAATCCGAAAATAAAACTATTAAGCTTAGAGACCTACTCCAACATACCAAAGGGCTAGTATATGATTTAGAATATTTAAATATCACAAATTCTAAAATCATGCCCTATATTACTAAAGTAAAAAAATGGATAAGCAATTGGTTTCTTCAAATACCAACCGACCAAGAAATCAACAATTGGTTTATTGAATTTGAAAAGGAGTATGAAATTTTCTTAAAGGAAACGCTTAATCAATTTCCATTATATTTACCAGAGGCCAAAAACTATCAATTCTCGAAAAGCATAAAACTAGTACCTTCGAAAAATTTGACATATTCACGAAAGGGAATAAATGCACCTTCAGGACTCTCCACATTTTTAGGAAAGACCTATTCAAAAGTTCAAAACAAACTTAATTCTTATACAATTGAAGTTCCGATTGTAAACCAACCTTCGCATAATATTTTAGAAGAAAGAGTACAATTCTTCAAGGAAATGAAATCTTACAACAACGAACATTTCCCGAACTTTGCCTCACTGACAACAAGTCTAATGTCAAAATTAGTTTAATATGCTATTAGAAAATCCGGGTGCTATTATTGAAAACACCTACAGATATGATTATTTGAAAGAATACTTTGATCAATCAAAGTATTCTGATGGCAGATTGCTAGACTTAGGATGTGGACCTAGGCCATATTATGATTTGTACAAAGACAAATTTGCAAAAACGATTGGAGCAGATATGGCTGATCTTCCCTTCCCAAAAAAAGGAATTGATATTTATTGCACAGCGACAAATGTTCCTTTACCCGACGGAAGTGTTGATTTCATCTTATGCACTGAAGTTCTTCAAGACATGGTAGAACCCAATGAATTGATGAAGGAAGCATTTCGTTTGTTAAAGAAAGGTGGAACTATGATTCTTACAACACCATATCTTGTTCCAATAGCTGATGGGAAATGGGATAATTACAGATTCACGAGATACGGATTAGAATATCATCTTAACAAAGGAAATTTCGATATACAGACTATTCATCCGGTTTCGGATGTTGTTGGTGCCGGAATAACTCTTCTTGTAAAGCCAATACTTAGAGGATGGAATGTAATTTCGAAATTACTCCACATGAAATTTATCTCGAAATGGTATAATCCATTATTATTTGTAACAGTAGCATTACCACAAATTCTATACGTAGTACTATCTCCTATTCCGGGCATTAAACAAATCCTAAAGAAATTCAATTACGGACCAATAGGTTATATTACAATTTCTCATAAGAAATAAATGAAAAGTGTTATCCATGTAGTTTGGTCGTCGGGTATTGGAGGAATTGAAAGCCTCGTACTCAACCTATGCATGGAAGAAAGTAAAAACAGTAATTTAAATGTTGCCATATTTACTGCTAAATCGGGCGGACCATTGTCAGAAGCAGTAAAAAAGAATAACATCAAGTTATTTGAAGGAGATTTCAAAAAGGGATCGTTTAACATAAGCTCTTACAAAAGTTGTATTGAAATCTTCAAAAATTTCGACATCATTCATATACACTCATTCAATCCAATCATTGCTTTAGCTGCCATTAATAGTGGAAAGAAAATAGTTTATACAGAACACGGTAACTTTGGATTTGAGAGAAAAATAAATTTAACTGAAAGAATAAACAGAAAACTCCTTTCGGCCTTTATAAACAAGCACATCGATTTTATCACATTCAATTCAAATTTCACGCAAGCAACATCACTTGAACGATATGGTTTAAACAAAACAAAGAAACAAGTTGTTTATAATGGAATAGCGATTAATTCGAATCCGATAAAACATTCAATTGACAAGAAAGAGATAGTAATAGGAACAGTTGGCAGATTAGCATCTGTAAAAAGAATTGACCGATTAATTGAGGCCTTTGCGAAAGTAAAAGATCTTACAAACTTTAAATTACAAATAATCGGTGATGGTCCTTTGCGAAAGACATTGGAAGCACTCGTAGCTGAAAGAGGCATTTCATCTAAAGTTGAATTTATGGGATTCCAAACCAACCTAAACGACTATTTCGAAAACTGGGATTTAGTTATTATCCCGTCTTCGGGCGAAGCCTTCGGACTAGTAGTATTGGAAGCTTACAATTGTGGGACACCGGTTTCTGTTTTTAACGATGGCGGAGGAATGATAGAGATTGTTCAAAAATGTGATCCGAACTTGATCGTCTCTTCAATTGAAGCTCTAACATCACTTATTGAAAGTCTTCCGACTTTCAAAGAAAAATTTCTTGCAACTAACAAAAAAGAAAAGCGTAAGAAAATAACTTATGACTTTTCCATTACAACAATGGAAAAGCAACTATATTCGATTTATAATTCTCTTTAACTATGTGCGGAATTAATGGATTTATGATACTTGGGAATCACCGGCCAGAGCTGGCAAGTGACCTATTGAATCATATGAACCAAGCTATAAAGCACAGGGGTCCTGATGATTCCGGCACATGGATTGATGAAAATCGAGGCATTGCTTTAGGACATTTAAGATTAAGCATTATCGATTTATCTCCGGCAGGGCATCAACCAATGTCAGATAGCACAGGCGATCAAATTGTTTTTAATGGCGAAATCTACAATTACAAAGAATTAAAAAAGCAACTTACAGATATCAATTTTAAGTCAGAAAGCGATACTGAAGTTTTACTTCAATTATACAGAAAGCACGGGCACAAAGCATTAAACTTGCTAAACGGCATGTTTGCTTTTGCCTTTTACGACAGCAAGAATGAAGTCCTAAAGCTTGCAAGAGATCGAGCCGGCAAAAAACCATTGTATTATACTTCCACAAATGGAATTTTCGCCTTTTCATCAGAGATTAAGGCTCTTTTAACATTACCATGGATAAAACCCACTCCTGATAATCAGGCAGTGTATAATTTCCTAACGTTTAACAATCTCGATGCACCTGAAACGATGTTCAACGGAATCCAAAAACTTGGTCCGGGTGAATGCATGACCGTTAGTAAGTCGGGCATTATTGAACATTATTCATATTACGATATTAACTACACCGACAAAAGAAACCTACCGGAATCAGAATTAGCCGACGAAGTATTCAATGCACTCGATAAATCAGTTGACTACAGAATGATTGCTGATGTCCCGGTAGGAGCATTTCTTAGTGGTGGAGTTGACAGTAGCGCAGTCGTAGCATTAATGCGAAAATACAGTGCGAATACAATAAAGACTTTTTCGGTAGGATTTGAAGGACAACCTGATTACGATGAAAGAATTTGGGCTGATAAAATCTCTAAGATGTTCAACACTGAACATTATGAGAAGATAGTTACAAAAGATGACATAGAGGAATTTCTGCCGGAGATTGTAAATATATTTGATGAACCGATGGCGGATGCTACCTGTATTCCCATCTATTTCATTTCACAACTAGCAAGAAAGCACAATACAATAGTTGTACAAACAGGAGATGGAGCCGACGAATTATTTGCAGGATATAGAGGATGGAAAAAATATCAAACGCTCTATCCATGGTATAACAGAATTTCGGCCATGCCGGGTTTCGCACGAAAAGCAATAGCTTCAATAAGTGCAGGAAAAAATGAAGAGTCGCCAATAAATGAAATTATTCAGCGAGCAAGTCAACAACAAGAACTATTTTGGGGAGGTGCTAAAGCTTTCAAAGAAAGCACCAAGAAAAGTTTCCTTGAGCAAAGCTGGATCGACAAGGTTCCACTACCCGATTCCTATCAAGTAATTAAAAAACATAGAGCTAAGTTCGACTCAATCAAGAAGAAATATCCATGGCTTACCGATAACGATTGGATGTGTTATTTAGGTTATACGTATGTGATTCCATCGAAATATCTTTATCGAATGGATAGAATCGGGATGGCTCATAGTATAGAAATAAGGAATCCGTTTTTAGATTATAACTTAGTTGATTTGGCATTATCGGTGCCATACAGCATGAAAACTAAGAATGGAGAACCAAAATATATTCTCAAAAAATCGTTGGAAAGAATACTTCCGAATGAAGTTCTATACAGAAAGAAGATGGGATTTTGCGTTCCTTTACGAGAATGGGCAGGAGATATTATGCTAGATTATGTTGAGCGAGAAATGAATTCATTTTGCAGCAATACCGGCATCTTTAAAAAAGAAGGATTACAAAAGCATGTAAGGGAAATTCGGAACGGAAATCAGCAGTACACAAACAATTTATGGACTGTTTATTTCATGATGCAATGGTTCAAAAAATGGATGTAGTAATTAATGAAAAAAGTCGTCCTTATAACAAATATTCCAAATCCGTATCGGGTACCGCTCTTCAATGTGATGAGCAAAGTATTTGCTGCGGACAACTTTCAGCTGAAAGTAATTTTTGGATCAGAAGGATATAAGCGAAGATTGTTTACACTTGACAAATCGGAATTAAAATTTGACTATAGAATATTAAACGACCACGCTCATCAACTTGGTAGTGATGAAGAAAAATCGGTATTCTTATACAAAGGTTTGAATGATGCTTTAAGAGAAGAAAAACCTGACATTATAATTGTATCGGGATTTTCCTCAGCAACGATGAAAGTTTTATCGTACGCACTACCTAAACGAATTCCATATATCATCTGGAGTGGTTCTATAGAAAAAGAAAACAGAAATAGCAGTATCATCAGAAAAATCCAGCGCAGACTATTAGTTAAGTTTGCATCTTCGTATGTAGCTTATGGGACTTTAGCAAAAAAATACTTAATAGGATTTGGCGCTAAGGAATCGAAAGTTGAAATAGCGATGAATACGGTAGATACTGATTTCTATTTCACCGAAACAAATAAGTTCAGGAACTCAAAAGTCGAATCAAGTATTGCTCACTTTTTGTATTTAGGCTATCTGGTTCCGCGTAAAAATGTAAAATTACTTCTCACCGCTGTACTTCAGTTGTCAGCTCGAAGGAGAGATTTCATACTAGATATAGTTGGTGATGGTACCGACAAACCTGACCTCGAGAAATTCGTAGTCGACAATAAAATCGACGATTTAGTCAAATTTCACGGATTTCAACAGAAATCAGAGCTTCCTGCATACCTCGGAAACAGCAGAGCAATGCTCTTTCAGACTGATTTTGACATCTGGGGCTTAGTCTTAAATGAGGCTATGGCATCCGGAATTCCATGTTTAGCTTCCCAAAATGCCGGTGCAACAGTAGATCTGGTTCGAGAAAATGAAACAGGATTTGCCATAAACTATGAAAACACAACAGAAGTTGTCGAAAAAATAGAGTTTTTCATTGATAATCGAGAAAAAGCTGCACAAATGGGGCAACGTGCGGCCGATTTTATACGTACAAACGTTAATCTGGAAACAGCAGCAAACGGATTCTTAAAAGCCGTTAAAATTGCGTCGGGAAATAACTAAACAATCGTTATTTTTAGAGCCTCAAAGACTCGAACCAAAGCATTTTGCTTAGCTTGTTTCAGTCAATGTACGCAAATTATGAATTTTAAAGCTTGGTTAAGTTGGTATCGATCACTGCATTTATCGCGCAAGTGGTTTGTCATACTCATTATTATCCGCCCTATCATCGATAACTTCTATGAATTGAAAGAGGCTTCAGTATTAGCTAGTCCTCTTTATATCGTTGGGGTACTTACACCGGTTTTAATTTTATTAAGTTACACGGCAAATAAATTCCCGAAACCTATACCGGCCGCTCAAGATTTTCCTTTAAAACTATTTGCATTCTTTCTTTTTGGAAATTGTTTGGTATTTTATGCAACACAGTTATCAGTAACTTCATTAGGTGACGTAGTAAAATACACAACACCAATTCTTCTCTATTTTTATTCACGCTCTTTCATTCAATCTAAACAAGATCTTGATGGAATTATTTTCGCCTGTCTTATTGCATGCATATTCCCTTTCGGAATGTTGATGTATGAATCGTTTGTAAATCCGATTGCGATTGAGTATATCAGTACAGGAAGAGGAGGAGGATCACGTATTAGGGGTGCTTATGCCGATATCATGAATTATGCAGTCTACATCGAGTTATTCTTCATAATTATCAGTTATTGGTTCTTAGCTAATCTTTACGGAAGAGTGAAATTGAAAATAAATGCGGTTCACGTTGCGATAGCTTTGGTATTTGTTTTTTACGGACTAACTCGAATTAAACACGTTTCTACTTGGACAGTAACCTTGGTTGTATTTGTGCTAATGATGATCCATAATTTAAGAAATGCTAGAGGATTTATATTTGTTATTGTTCTTATTACTATCATATCAGCCTTCTTTGCTGAAGACATTTACAACTCTCAGATCGAACCATTAATCGGGAAAGAGTTACGTGTTGTTGACGGAGAAAGTGAATCAAGTCAGGCATTAAATGGAAGGATGAGCAGATGGGAAAGGTATTTCGAAATTTGGGAACAAATGCCAATGTCGAATCACTTCATCGGAATTACAACAGCCAACTTCCCCGAAACTGACAATATGATAGGTGCAGGAATGCACTCTGATTATGTGCGACTATTATTCTTAACCGGATTTATCGGTGTTGGAGCTTATGTATTTTTTATTCTTGCTGTAGCAACAAGGTATTCGCAATTGAGAATGCCAGAGAAATTTTTACTTTCCGCTACAGTCGTCTCCATTTTATTATGGTCGGTAAGTACAATTCCTACGCTTTACGCTCCTCTACTCTACTTTACTTATCCTGTTTTTGCATACGCATTACTTCCAAAAAAGCTACAATAAGATGGAAAGCGCAAAAGACACGATTATGATTTTAGGAAAGGTTCCTCCTCCTTATATGGGACCTTCAATAGCAACGGAACTACTACTTAAATCGGGATTAAATAATCATTTTAATTTAGTTCATGTTGACACTAAAATAAATGATGATTTAAGAAATATTGGCAAATGGAGTTTTGGCAAACTCAAAAAAAACTTGAGTATTTATTCATCCATGATCAAAAAGATCAACTTGAATAAACCCAAACTAGTTTTAATTCCTTTTAGCCAAAGTACAATTGGTTTCTTAAAAGATTCAGTTTTTATTTGGATCGGAATAATAAAAGGCAAGAAAGTATTACTTCACTTAAGAGGAAGTGATTTCAAAAGATGGATAAATACAACATCTCCATTAACGAGATGGTTTGTAAAATCTACTCTTAAAAAAACCGTCGGTGTAATTGTATTAGGGAATAACTTGAGATACTTATTCGAGGGATATTATCCTGACAATAAAATATTTGTTTGTCCTAACGGAGGAACCTATAAGATACCGACAAGAATCAAAGAAAATAAATTACCATTAAGAGTATTATATCTCGGCAACCTTCAACCCTCAAAAGGAATTGAAGATGTAATTGAATCCGCATCAATACTTAAGAAAGAAGGTGTAAAAGATTTCGAATATGAAATTATAGGTGGATGGCGAAAAGATGATGTAAAAGAAAGATGCTTGAAGACAGTGGAAGAAGAGAATCTTCCTGTAAAGTTCTTTCCACCGGAAGCCAGCAAAGAAAAGTTTAATTTGATGGCGGATGCCGATATTTTTCTTTTTCCACCGAGAGAACCCGAAGGACACCCTTGGGTAATTGTTGAAGCGATGGCCTCATCTCTACCAATAATAAGTACTGACCAAGGTGCAATTATTGAATCGGTTATTGATGGATATAACGGTTACGTAGTACCGTCGAAATCACCTAACGAAATTGCAGCCAAAGTAAAAAACCTATTAACCAATGATGAATTGAGAAATACTATGGCAAAGGCTTCTCATGCTCATTATAAAAAAGAATTTACTGAAGAAAGAATGGTGGAGAAATTAACCAACATCTTTAATTCAGTTATTAAAAACTAAACGATGGAACAACTGACTCAAAGTTTAAAAGACGGCAAGATGGAAATTCTTGAAGTTCCTTTTCCTGCACTAAATGCAGGTCAGGTTTTAGTTCGAAATCACTACTCACTAATCAGTGCAGGCACAGAAGGCAAAACTGTTAAAGATGCTCGATTAGGATATTTAGGAAAAGCAAGAGCCCGCAAGGATGAAGTTAAGAAAGTGATACAATCAGCTCGTACTTTAGGAGTATTTGAAACATATCGCTTAGTGATGAATAAACTAGATGCTCCTAGTGCATTGGGTTATAGCTGTGCGGGTGAAATAATTGCGGTTGCGGATGATGTTAGAGATTTTAAAATTGGCGACAAAGTAGCTTGTGGCGGAGCGGGTGCTGTTCATGCTGAAGTAGTAGCAATTCCAGTGAACTTGTGCGTTAAAATAGATGATACAGTATCATTGTCACATGCTGCATTTACAACAGTTGGCTCAATTGCGATGCAAGGCGTTCGACAAGCAGATTTACGACTAGGCGAAAATTGTGTAGTAATCGGATTAGGACTAGTAGGACAATTAACAGTACAACTTTTAAATGCATCAGGAATAAAGACTGTCGGAATTGACATTGATAAAGCTCAATGCAATTTAGCGATCGCCTCAGGTGCAGAGTTAAGCTTTCAGCGAAATGAAGAGCAACTCGAACAAGCTATTCTTAATTTCACGAATGGATACGGTGCAGATGCAGTAATTATCACAGCAGGTACATCATCGAATGATCCAATTGACTTAGCAGGAGTTCTATGCAGGAGAAAAGGAAAGGTAATAATTGTTGGTGCTGTGCCTACCGGATTTAGTAGGAAAAATTACTACAATAAAGAACTCGAATTAAGAATGTCGTGTTCTTATGGTCCGGGACGATATGATTCGGAATACGAAGAAAAGGGAATTGATTATCCTCAAGCGTATGTGCGTTGGACAGAAAACAGGAATATGCAAGCTTTTGCAGAACTCCTTAGACTTAAGAAAATAAATCCTGAAAAGCTATTAACGCATACCTTCAATTTTCAAGAAGCTAAAAACGCCTATCAACTAATAGTAGATCGTACAGAACCTTTTGTGGGCATCGTTTTAAAATATGATACGGCAAAAGCACTTAGCGATAAAGTATTCACAAAACATGTTTCTACTCCTATTTCAGAGGTAAAACTAGGAATGATAGGTGCCGGTTCTTTCGGACAAAATTTTCTTTTACCGGCATTAAAAGGTAAAGTAAATTTTGTAGGAGTTGCTACAGCGCGTCCAAATAACGCTCGAAATGTAGCCGATAAATACGGATTTGAATTTTGTACAGGGAATGCTGACGAAGTAATCTCAAATGAAAAAGTAAATACTTTATTCATTGCTACTCGACATAATACTCACGGTGAATATGTACTTAAAGGTTTAAAAGCCAACAAAAACGTATTTGTCGAAAAACCATTATGTATGTCGATCGATGAACTACTTGCAATTAAGGAAGCTAAATCGAAAACGAATGCTCAAGTAATGGTTGGATTTAACCGACGTTTTGCTCCACTTATCACGAAGTTAAAAGCATCTTTAAACAACTCAATTCCATCGGCGATATTATACCGAATAAATGCAGGCATTATGCCTCCTGATCATTGGATACATGACCCTGAAGTTGGAGGAGGTAGAATCATAGGTGAAGTATGTCACTTTATTGATTTATGCAGTTTCTTGTGCAGTTCACCTATTGAACATGTATCGGCGCAAGCCATGAAAGATGCACATCATAATAACGATAGTGTAGCAATCAACTTAGGATTCAAAAACGGAAGCATTGCAACAATCAGCTATTTTTCAAATGGGAATAAAGAATTTGCAAAAGAGTACATAGAAGTATTTAATGGAGGTCTGATTGCTAAAATCGAAGACTTTACTACACTAAGTGTTTACGGAAAGAATAAGAATATCACTAAGTCGAATCAAGACAAAGGACATAAAAACGAAGTTACTGAATTCATCAGTGCGTTAAGCAAGGGCAAAGAATTACCAATTTCATTTGACGAAATTTACAATAGCACATTTGCAACATTTGCAGTGTTGGATTCAATCAGTAATAACGGACAAAAAATCGTACTTCCTGAATGAAAACAATAAAGGATGCAGCTGATAAATTAATTCATTATATTGAGTCGGAAAACTACAAAGGTTACGACCCATATGATGGACTGCACTCCTATTTATTTTCAATTCCATTTTTAGGAACAAATAAAAAAATCCGATTCCTCGGACAACAATTCATCAAGCGCTTCCCATTAAACGTTCGCCCGTTGCTTGGAATTCATAAAGGACTTAATCCTGTAACAGCGGGTTTATGTCTACAAGCCTATGGTAATATGTGGGAATCGGGATTATACGACAAGAAATCATTACAAGAAAAAATAAATTTCTTGATTGAATACTTAGACAAGACTTCATCGAAGAAATTCCATGGAAGATGTTGGGGATATGATTTTGATTGGCAAGCAAGATATGCCGATATCCCTGCATTTGAGCCTACAGTTGTAGCAACTGGATTTATCACAAATGCACTTTATCGACTCTATCAACAAACAGGGAATATCACTGCTAAAGAATGGGTTATATCAGCTTGTGATTTTGTGCTGAGTGATTTGAATAAATCATTCGACACAGAAGGCGATTTTTGTTTTTCATACTCCCCGTTCGACAAAGAACAAGTTTTCAATGCAAGCATGAAAGGAGCTAGACTCCTTGCTCAAGGTTATGATTTAACAAAACAAGAAAACTTCAAAACACAATCACGATCTGCTGTTGCTTGGATAATGAAACATCAACGAAGTGACGGAGCTTGGATTTACTCTAATAGCAAAGCAGGGACATGGATCGACAATTATCATACAGGATATAATCTTGATTGCTTAGAAGCATACACAAAGTTATGCAACGACAATACATTTCAAGAACAATTGAACAAAGGATTAGAATTTTACAAACTGAATTTCTTTGAGAAATCGGGACAACCTAAATTCTATGATAAGGAAGCTTGGCCTGCCGATTGTACAGCAGCCGGACAATCAATCTTAACACTCTGCAGGTTCAATGAAATTGAAATGGCCAAGAAATGTGCCGAATGGACCATTCAAAATATGCAAGACCAACAAGGATATTTCTATTTCAGAAAATTCTCGAATAGAATAACTAAAACATCGTTTATGAGATGGTCAAATGCATGGATGGCAGCAGCACTTACGGAGATAACAACAGCTGATACGAGAAAATAAATGGAACGCGATTTCACACTTAAGATATATACCGAACTGCTGGAAACGGCTTTACAGAAAGGATATACTCTTTCTGCTTATGAGAATTTTGTACGAGGAGAAATCACTAATAACAAAGTATACATTCTTCGTCATGATGTAGATGACCTACCTTACAACTCAGTAAGAACAGCTGAAATCGAAAAGTCATTGGGAGGACGAGGTGTTTATTATTTTAGAATAGTCAAACAAAGTAATGTTCCGGATGCGATAGAGAAAATTGCAGCAATGGGACATGAAATCGGCTACCACTATGAAGACTTAGCGCTTTGTCATGGTAATTATGAAAAAGCATATGAGCAATTCTTAAGTAACTTAGAATACTTCAGAAAGTACTATCCTGTAAAAACAATTTGTATGCATGGTAGTCCGATGTCGAAATGGGACAACAGAAAAATTTGGGATAAATACGATTATAAATCATCAAACATCATTGCTGAACCTTATTTCGATACAGACTTTAATAAGATGTTATATATCACTGACACATCTCGTCATTGGAATGGCAGCAGCTATTCTATACGTGATAAAGTTGATGGATTGCAAGCGAATATTTCATCTACACGCAACCTGATTGAACAGTTGAAATCAGGAATGTTATCAAATCAAATAATGATGAATATCCATCCTCAGCGATGGCATGATAATATTGCAGGATGGGGAAAAGAGCTGATATTGCAATCAACTAAAAATGTGGTTAAGAAAATGATCAGTACAAATAAATAAGCCATGCTTGTTAAGAAAGAACGAATTCCGGTACTCCAATTATTATTTGTAGGAATGCTTCCTTCTCCTCTGAAGAAAGCATATTACAGAATGAAGGGCTACAAAATCGGAAAGAATGTATCCATTAGTTTGGGCGCGGTTATCATCGGAAAAAATGTATCTATTGGAGACGGAGTGAAAATCGGATTCCTCACAATGATCAGATCAAAAGAAATTGATATCCGTCGATTTGTAAAAATAGGATCAATGTCGGTGATCGATACCGAGAAATTATTTATTGATGATGATGCGCGCATAAACGAACAAGTATTTATTGGCGGAATGAAAACGCCACATAGTTCTTTGCACCTTGGCAAACGTACTATCATTATGCAACTCAGTTACCTTAACCCTACTCTACCGATTAAAATTGACGACGATTCAGGAGTAGGTGGTCACTGTTTGTTTTTCACACATGGATCATGGAATAATCAACTGGAAGGTTATCCCGTTAAATTTGCTCCTATCACATTAGGTAAAAAAGTTTGGCTTCCTTGGCGCGTATTTTTAATGCCGGGAGTTACTATAGGCGACAATGTTGTTATTGGAGCAAATTCATTAATCAGCAGTGATATTCCTTCGAATTCTCTTGCAGCAGGTGCTCCTGCTAAAGTGATAAAACAGGATTTTCCTAAACGCCCCGACGAACAACAAAAAGCTGAAATGCTTAATACTATCTACAATGATTTCATTGAGTATTTAGTTTATAGCGGAATCTCATTGGAAAAAATTGATAATTCAGGTGGATTCGATTTAAAGATTAATCAGCAAGGAAATAAGAGTATATTAAAATACAGCAGCAATAATACTATAGAGGCTCCTAGTGACAGCAACAATGCCTTAGTAGTATATGAAGCTAACGAAGCACAAATCTCTTCATATCTAAACTTAGGATGGAAAATGGTATTGTCGATTAACAATAATTTACGAATCGGATCATCAGATGCCGGTGAAGAGATGGCTACATTCTTCTCCCGTTATGGTGTTCGTTTCAGCAGACTCGATTAATTTATGAAAGTATTATTTTACTTAGGTCACCCCGCACATTACCATTTGTTTAAACATGCCATAAAATCGTTTGGTAATGAAAGAGCAGTGGTATTAATCAAATCGAAAGATATCCTCGAGAAATTGCTTCAAGAGGAAGGCGTGAACTATTTTAATATCGACGAGAAAGCGAAGCCTGCGAAAAACAAACTTGAGATCCTGCGCAACTTCGGAAAAAGGATGTTACGCATTGCTAAAATAGTTCGTCAGCATAAACCTAAATTATTAGCAGGTAGTGCAGCTGAATTAACTGTATTGGGTAAAATATTCAGAATTCCTTCTTGCGTCTTTTTTGAAGACGATTTTGAAAAAGTTGCCGACTTCGCAAAAATTGCGGGACCAATGGCAACGCATCTAATTTGTCCAGATTGCTGCAGTGCTTGGAAATGGAATTATAAAAAAATCCCATATAACAGCTACCACGAATTAGCATACCTCCACCCCGATCACTTCACTCCTGACATCAATAAAGTGTCGAGCATATTCGACTTAAACACTAAGAACTATATTATTCGTTTCTCTGAACTTGGTGCATATCACGATGTAGGAAAATCAGGTATCAACGATGAAATAGCATCACGATTAATTTCTATGCTCGAAAAGCATGGCAAAGTATACATCACTTCAGAGCGTAAACTTCCGCCGCAATTTGAGCCGTATCGAATAGTAATAAGGGCTGCCGACATTCACCATGCATTATATTATGCTGATATGTTTATCGGCGATAGCCAAACAATGACAGCTGAATCGGCAGTGCTGGGAACGCCTGCTTTGCGCTTTAACGACTTCGTTGGAGAACTAGGTTACTTAGAAGATCTCGAGCACGTGTATGGACTTACATATGGAGTTCGAACCAATAATGTAGAAGGACTTTACACTAAACTCGACGAGCTATTGTCTGATCAGAATCTTAAGGAAACCTTCGCTGAAAGGAGAAAAACAATGTTGGCTGCAAAGATGAACTTTGCAGATTGGATGATTCGCTTTATGAATAATTACCCGAAGAGTATCCCGGCTAAAAACTAACGTTTACGCCTTAACTAAAAATAATTCTTTTAGTTTTTCAAGTGTGTAATCAATTTCTTCTTTCGTATTAAATCTGCAAAAAGAAAATCTGATTGACGGACGAGTCATGTCGGCCTTAATGCCTCTTAGTACATGAGATCCAATATCACTTCCTGATGAGCATGCACTTCCTGCAGAACAGGCAATTCCTGCTATATCGAGATTAAACAAAAGCATTTCGGCATTTTCTGTTGGAGGAAATGACACATTCAAAACAGTGTATAAGCTATTATCTGAAATATCACCGTTAAAGCGAACTCCCGGAATATCATTTACTAATTGCTCAGCCATATAATTCTTAAGGCCTTTGATATGATCAACATCTTCTTGCATATCATTGTATGCAATTTCAAGTGCTTTTGCTAAACCGATAATCCCATAAACATTCTCGGTACCTCCACGCATATTACGCTCTTGTGCACCACCGGTAATGAAAGGCTTAATTTTCACACGCTTATTGATGTATAAAAACCCTACACCTTTTGGACCATGAAACTTATGTGCTGCACATGTCACGAAATCAACAGGTAAAGTCGACAAATCATGAGCGAAGTGTCCCATTGTTTGCACAGTATCAGAATGAAAAACCGCATCATACTTACGACACAATTCCCCAACTTGTTGTAAAGGAATTAATGTCCCGATTTCATTATTCGCATGCATTAATGAAATAAAACTTCTGTCATTGTTTTTTAGCAACTCTTCTAAATGCACTAAATCGATATGACCTTGTTCATCAACATTTACGATACTTAGTTTTACATCACCTTTATGGGCAAGTTCTTCTAATGTATGCAGTACTGCATGATGTTCTAGTGCTGAAGTAATTGCATGCTTTAATCCCAAATCATGAATTCCACATCTGATTGCCATATTATCGGCTTCAGTTCCACCCGAAGTAAAGAAAATTTCTGAAGGGCTTGTCTTGAGTAATGTTGCTACTTTTTTTCTCGCAGCTTCTACCGCTGAGCGAACTTCTCTGCCGAAAGCATGAATAGAAGAAGGATTTCCAAATTGATTTCTCAATACGGGGATCATAGTTTCTACAACATCAGGATGTATCGCCGTTGTAGCAGCATTGTCAAGATAAACTTTCATGGTTTGGGATTATTTTATGGAAGTTAATATGTCTTTTATATCAGAGATGATTTTTTCAGCGAGATTATTAGCAGTAGTCATTGATTGACTTTCCGAATAAATTCTAATGATTGGCTCGGTATTCGACTTACGAAGGTGCACCCACTCTTTATCAAATTCTATCTTCACTCCGTCAACAATGTTGATCGGTTGCTTCGCGTATTTTGTGCGAATATTTTCGAGTATCAAGTCAACATTAATTTCAGGTGTTAACTCGATTTTATTTTTCGAAATAAAATAATCAGGATAAGATGCTCTTAGCATTGAACAACTCTTTCCGTATTTAGCAAGATGCGTTAAGAACAATGCAATACCTGCTAAGGCATCGCGACCATAATGCAACTCAGGAAGGATAACTCCTCCGTTTCCTTCGCCACCTATAACAGCGTTCGTTGCTTTCATCATTTCAACAACATTCACTTCACCCACTGCTGCAGCAGAATGTTTTCCACCATGCTTTTCTGTAACATCACGCAATGCTCTAGTTGAAGATAAATTTGAAACTGTATTCCCTTTCTTATGCTGAAGAATAAAATCAGCAATCGAAACCAATGTATATTCTTCGCCAAACATTTCCCCGTCTTCGCAAACTATTGCTAAACGATCTACATCCGGATCAACTACTAATCCCAAGTGCGCACCCTTCTTAACTACTTCTTTAGAAATCTCCGTTAAGTGTTCAGGTAATGGCTCGGGGTTGTGAGGAAACTGTCCGTCAGGAGTACAAAACAATTCTATCACTTCAGATACTCCCAATGCCTTTAAAAGCGCAGGAACAGCAATTCCTCCTGTTGAATTCACACAGTCAATAGCTACTTTGAAATTCTTTGCAGCAATTGCTTTGCGATCTACATATGGTAATGCAAGAATTGATTCAATATGTCTTGCGATTGATAGTTGATCAAGTGAAACTTGTCCGAGTTTATTTACATCAGCAAAAACAACTTCATCGCTTTCTGCAATTCTTAATAATTCTGTTCCGTCATTTGCCGAAATAAATTCTCCTTTTTCGTTTAACAACTTCAAGGCATTCCATTGCTTCGGATTATGGCTGGCAGTTAATATAATTCCGCCTTGTGCTTGGTGATACGGTACCGCCATCTCCACAGTAGGCGTAGTTGATAATCCGGTATCAATTACATCAATTCCTAAACTGCACAAAGTAGACACTACTAATCCCGAAACCATTTCGCCGGATATACGTGCATCGCGACCAATAACTACTTTGCAACGAACTCCGGGATTTCGCATAGTTAACCATGCGCCATATGCTGATGAAAATTTTATGATGTCGACAGGAGTTAATGCATCCCCCGGCTTACCACCAATGGTACCGCGAATTCCTGATATTGATTTTATAAGCGTCATTACTTTACTCCGATTCTAATTTAATTTTATTTGTACTGATTTTAAGAGGCGCAAATATACGCTTTTCAGAGGTACAGAACTACAAAAACCTGATTGGAATAACATTTACTTGAAAATAAAAAAGCCGGCATTTTACCGGCTTCATCTATTTTTAATCGACTTTAATGGTATGTCCCATTTTATCGCGCTTGGTTTGCAAATAAAAATGGTTGTGAACATTTGAATGAACCTCTAATGCAACTTGTTCAACAATTTCTAGTCCGTAGCCAATCAATCCTACACGTTTTGTCGGATTATTTGTCATTAGCTTCATCTTCGTTATTCCAAGATCACGGATTATCTGAGCTCCCACGCCATAGTCGCGTTCGTCCATCTTAAATCCTAGTTGAAGATTGGCTTCTACAGTATCTAAACCTTCTTCTTGAAGCTTGTATGCTTTCAATTTATTTAAAAGGCCAATTCCTCTTCCCTCTTGGTTCATATAGACAATTACTCCTTTGCCTTCTTTTTCAATTATCTGCATTGCCTTGTGCAACTGCGGACCACAATCGCAACGACATGACCCGAAAATATCACCCGTAATACAAGAAGAGTGAACCCTAACTAATACAGGTTCTTCTTTCTCCCATGTTCCTTTTACCAATACAAGATGCTCTTGTTGAGTATTGGTTTGTGTATATGCTACAAGTCTGAAATTCCCATACTCTGTTGGCATGTCCACTTCTACTTTACGATCAATCAATGATTCATGCTCCAAACGATATTTAATCAGTTGCTCAATAGACACTATTTTCATTGAGAACTTCTTGGCAATCTCTAAAAGCTCAGGAAGACGAGCCATGCTGCCATCTTCATTCATTATTTCAACAATTGTTCCTGAAGGTTGAAATCCGGCAATTCGAGCCATATCCATCGATGCTTCAGTATGTCCCGCACGACGAATAACGCCACCTGTCTTAGCTCTAAGAGGGAAAATATGTCCGGGGCGACCTAAATCTTCAGGCTTTGTATCTTTATTGATTAATGCTAAAATTGTTTTCGATCGATCAGAAGCTGAAATACCTGTTGTGCAACCATGTCCTAATAAATCTACCGATACGGTAAATGCTGTTTCATGAGACGCAGTATTATTGTTAACCATCATCGGAAGATTCAACTCTTGACATCTTTCCTCTGACAGAGAAACGCAAATTAATCCACGGCCATGAGTAGCCATAAAGTTGATTACTTCAGGAGTAGCGCATTCCGAAGCAACAAGAAAATCTCCTTCATTTTCACGGTCCTCATCATCAACTACAATCACAATTTTACCATTACGAATGTCCTCTAATGCCTCTTCTATGGTATTTAAAACACTATTTGTATTCATGGGGAGATTTTTTTCTTTTTATTGGTACTGCAAAGTTACTGAATCCTTTTGCGGCATCCTTGTTTTATTATGATTTTCGACAGTTCTCGAATCATTTTGTCGATTTTCTTACAATCGATTTTTATGGCGAGAAATATAATTTATAGAGGTAACATTCAGTAGTCGTGCAAAGTTTTTGTCATATTTTAATCGTTTTACAACTCACTGACTTACAGTTGTAAGTAAATATGAAAAAAGGGTAACCTTAGTAGATCATGCCCGTTTAACTTCGATATAAAACCTAGAGTGATTAAGGTTTTCGTTCTTAAAAGAGCATTTAAAAAAGCAAAAACAATAGGGTTTTGTTTGGTTTAGGTTGATGTCAGGTATGGGCTGCCCCGTAAGGCAGCCCGGGCTGACTAAATCAAATATTCTCTATGACGATATTGCCCCGTAAGGCATAACACATGGTTTTGGTGTTTTTAGGTTGATTGTCAGATAAGGAGTAACCCCGTAAGGTTACTCCGGACTGACTCCTCCAAATCCGGTGTGAGAAGAATGGTTAGCTTTTCTGGTTGATTGTCAGTTCGTAAGCAGCCCCGTAAGGCTGCAAGAACTGACTTTTTTCATTTTAAGCCGTTTGTGCCTTCTTCTTTAAGTTCAATATTGAAAATTCAGAATCTTCTTTCTTTATAGTATTTGATAAACATCCTAATCCGTCGATTGTCATTTCTACAACATCCCCGGCTTGCAACCATTGAACATGATAATTCGGATCATTTAGTTTACCGGTTCCGTTTAATTCGAGGAAACATCCGGTTCCGACTGTACCGCTACCGATTACGTCTCCGGGAAAAATATCTACAC
>ENA-UOWE01001354-UOWE01001354.1-activated-sludge-metagenome-genome-assembly--contig:-NODE-1354-length-30481-cov-6.313778_pt1 | contig 30481 bp, 14 predicted proteins | sample MGYA00249841_ERZ761562 | MGnify/ENA primary metagenome ERZ761562 (study PRJEB28883, sample SAMN05720200) | activated sludge metagenome | isolation source: Anaerobic digester | place: Japan...
GATAGCTTTGATTATTTTGGGATTAATAAATTATCAGCATACCAAGACTATTTTGATTGAATCAAATAAATCCAAAAATAAAATTATTGCTGATAAAATTAAGAATATTCTTGAGTTTCAGGATATGACATTTAGTATTCTTGATGAAAATATGGCTCAACGAATGAACGGATATAGTAATGCTATTGTAAACAGGTATGCCGGGAATTCAAAAATTCTGGAAAGTGCTGATTTGAATGCATTACGTTCAGAAATAGGTATGAATCCTCTTATGGAAGACATTTATGTAATTAATAAAGAAGGGGTCATTGTAAATACAACCTTTAAGAAAGATAAAGGGCTTGATTTATTTAGTTTTGGTGAAGCCCATAAAAAGTTTCTTCTAAGTGTTTTTGATGGTGGTAGATTTGTGAATGAACGTTTTGCAATAGAAGCAACTACCAAACGTTTGAAAAAATATACCTATCAGCCTACAAGGGATAAAAAATACATTATTGAAATAGGCTCATACTCGAAAGATGCAGATAGTATTATCAACCTGGTGATAAATACCTTAGGCAAGTCAGTAGGGCTCTTTATTATGACCGATAAGCCTTTTTCTATCACTGATGCTGAGGTGTCCGAGAAGCATAAGCATTTGTTAGATAAAGTGTTTGTTGAGAAAGGCCAATTTACTGTTTTTGAAGAAGAAAATGATAAAAAGATTGAATATACATTTATCAACCTAAACAGCAAGCCTAGTGGCTTGTACAAGGGGTCGGCCATTCAGATAGTTACAGACCGCACCGAAGAAATCAATATGCTTCGCCGTGAGCTCATTAAGCTCATTTGTATTTTTGGTTTTGCTATAATCCTTGTTGTTATTCTCATATATAGAAAGACCAAGATTATTACTTACCCAATCAAGAAGTTGGTGCTTAATATCAACCGTATTACCCATGGACATTTAGATGAGCGAGCAGAGGTTGTCGGAAATAATGAAATAGCTACACTTTCAAAACAATTCAATAAGATGATTGAAGAGCTGGAGAGTTATTACAATGAATTGGAACAGAAAGTGAAGGATCGTACTGCCGAGATTATGCAGCAGAAAGAAGAGATTGAAGCACAGCGTGATGCCCTTGAGCAACAGCGGAATTTGCTTGCCCAGACCAATAAAAGCCTTGAACATGCTTATGTAGAGATAAGCGAGCAGAAAAAACATATTACCGATAGTATAGTTTATGCTAAGCGTATCCAGAATGCCATTTTGCCCCCTGATGAAGTGATCCATAAATATTTGCCTGATTCGTTTATACTTTACAGGCCTAAGGATATTGTTAGTGGTGACTTTTATTGGCTTTCAGAGAAAGAAGGCTTGGTAATGATCGCTGCTGTTGACTGTACTGGACATGGTGTACCTGGAGCATTCATGTCTATTGTTGGTCATAACAACCTCAATTTTGCTGTCAATGTCAGAGGTGCCCGTAAGGCCGGAGATATACTCAATGAGCTTAACCAGGCTGTTACTGATACTCTCAGGCAACAGCATGGGAATGCTTCTATCCGTGACGGAATGGATATAGCCCTTTGTTGTTTTGACTTTGAGAGTCGTCGCCTGAATTTTGCCGGGGCAAACAATCCGCTGATTATAGTCAGGAACGGTGAAGCTATAAAATACGATGCAACTAAAGCGCCTATTGGTGCTTATATTGGAGACAAGCTTACAAACTTTACCAACAATGAAATTGAGCTTTCGGCTGGAGATATGTGTTATATTTTCTCTGACGGTTATGCTGATCAGTTTGGAGGGCCTGAAAATAAGAAGTTTTTGAAAAGAAAACTGATTGAGCTTTTGGCTGAAATTAGCACAGAGCCTGTAAATAAACAAAAGGAAATGCTCGAACAGGCGCATGAGCTGTGGAAAGGCGAGCACGAGCAGGTGGACGATATTTTGATAATTGGAATTAGATGTAAATAAAAAGGAACAAAATGACTAATCCTGAAAGCAATATATTAATTATTACTTCAGCTAAAGAAGGTGTTGCGTATGATTGGGCTTTAATGTTATCTGAAAGTTTAGGATCAGCCATTGCCCAGTTGGCAGGTTTTTCTCCAGCCATTAATGTTGACTCTTTGGATAATGTCGATAGTGAGAATTTTTTGAAAAGCAAATCGGCTGTTTATATTGTCCTTGACAATATGTATATTTCGAATCAGCTGCAAATAGAGAAGGTTAGACGTTATACCAAAATTGATAACCTGAACTTATTTTTTATCCTTCCTGCCCCCCAGAATGAGAAGGAATTGAAAAACATAACAGACAAAAAGATTACCTATTATTGTTTTGATGAAGACCCCGAAACTGGTATCGAACGCCGATATAGTGCTTTTGAACCCCCTGACATATCTAAGCTTTTCTGGTCAAAAGTATTGGATATAGCTTATGATTTTCTGCAAAAGAAAGGGAAAAGTGAGGTTCAGATTAAAAAGGCCGTATATCTGGCTATTACAGGCCCAGAACTTTTTGAATACCGTGATGCAATTAGGAGTGAGCTTATACATCGTGGATATACTGTTTTTCCTGAAGTGAATTTGACTAATGACACAGAAAAAATTGCTGAAGAAGTATCTGCTTATCTTTCCAAGAGTTATATTTCAATACACCTCATAGGCAGTAAATATGGCCACATCATCCCCGGAATTGAATCATCATTGCCAGAGCTTCAGTGCCGGTTGTCTGCAAAACATTTAAGGTTGCAGGCTGAGAGACTGCAGCACCAAACCTTTCAAAGATTAGTGTGGATTCAACCCAAGATAAAACCTATTGAAGAGAAACAAAAACGTTTTCTTAACGCTTTGAGAGTCGAAGAAAAAAATTTCAATACCGAGATCCTTCAGATATCGCTTGAAGATTTAAAAGTTGTGCTGCGTGAAAAGCTTGATTATATTGATGGAAAAATAAAAAGTACAGAGCAAAACCTTAACAGCGTTTATATTATTTATGAACCCAAAGATTATGTAAAGGTGTTGGAGATAGTTCAATATTTTGAAAAACAAAATGTTAAAACTTTACTTATTGACTTTGTAAAAATGGCTGATACTATTGTTGCTTCGCATTATAATTATCTTACAGCATGTTCTTCGGTTATTATTTATGATAGTGGTAACAACCCTCAATGGTTGAGCAGCAAAATGAAAGACCTTGTAAAAGCGCCGGGATTTGGGAGGAAGAACCCGTTTAAGGTGAAAGCAATTTTGACTAAAAATATAAATGGATTTTCTGGTACCGATAATCTGTTGCTTGACGCAAATAAAATAGATCCTGCATTATCAATTTTTGTTCAAAAATTAAACCAAAACTGATGGATGAATATGTAAAAACGGCCAACCTTGAAGCAATATCAGAAATAAAGGCTGTAATCAATCCTTTTCCCGGCCTAAGGCCTTTTGGTATTGAAGAAAGCCACTTGTTTTTTGGACGCGAAGGACAAAGCGAAGAAGTGCTATTGAAGCTTTCCAAAAACCGTTTTGTGGCAGTTATTGGTGCATCGGGGACAGGAAAGTCTTCTCTTATATATTGCGGGTTAGTTCCTATTTTGTATGGAGGGTTCATTGCTAATGCTGGTTCGCAATGGAAAATCATTGCTACCAGGCCTGGAGGTGGGCCTATTGCTAACATGGCCGAATCTGTTGTGAAATCTGTTTATAAAGATGAAGCAGACAAAGAAAAGCAGATGAAAGCTTCCTTTTTTGATGCTATGCTCCGCAGAAGTTCTCTGGGACTGCTTGAGGTATTGCGCAACCTGCCTATAGCCAAAGATGAAAATATCCTTATGCTCGTTGACCAGTTTGAAGAGCTTTTCAGGTATAGGCTTAGCCGTAAAGGGCAGGAGGCAGTCAATGAATCTGAAGCTTTTGTTAAGCTATTGGTCGAGGCTGTAAATCAAACAGAAATACCTGTATATATTGTTATTACTATGCGTTCTGATTTTATTGGCGAATGTTCCAATTACCAGGAGCTTACAACGCTGATAAACAGAAGCAACTACCTGATTCCGCAAATGACACGTAATGACTTTCGCGATGCAATTGTGGGGCCTGTTGCTGTTGGAAATGCTAAGATAGAAACCGCTTTGGTTCAGGAATTGCTGAATGATGTTGGCGATAACCCTGATCAGTTACCTATTTTGCAGCATGCCATGATGCGTACATGGGATTATTGGCTCAATAACAGCGACCGGGACAAGGAAGTCGGCTTGAGCGAATACGAAGCCATTGGTAAAATGGAAAAAGCCCTATCTGAACATGCTAACGAAGCCTTTGATGAGCTTTCGGAAGAGGGACAAAGAATTTGTGAAGTGCTGTTTAAAACTATCACAGAAAAAGGGGCAGACAATAGGGGAGTACGTCGGCCTACAAGGTTAGAAGATATTGCAGACATTGCTGCTGCTGATATTGATGAACTGAAAACTGTAATTGAAAAATTTCGTGCCCCGGGACGTTCTTTTGTTACGCCATCCAGTGAAGTGCCGTTGACAAAAGACTCTATTATTGACCTTTCGCACGAAAGCTTGATGCGTATCTGGAACCGTCTGAAAGTATGGGTTGACGAAGAGGCTTCTGCTGTTCAGATGTACCTTAGGCTTTCAGAGGCATCTGCATTGTTTCAGGAAGGGAAAACAGGCCTTTGGAGACCTCCTGATTTGCAAATAGCTTTAAACTGGGAAAAGAAGCAAAAGCCAACACTGGCTTGGGCACAAAGGCATAACCCTGCATTTGAGCGGGCTATGGTTTTTCTTCATACCAGTGCTAAGGAATATGAGGCCGATGAGCTTAATAAAATCAAGCTTCAGAAAAGGGCTTTGCAACGAAGCCGTATGATTGCTGCTATACTTGGGGTTGCTGCTGTTATCTCACTTGGAATTATGATTTATGCTCAGATGCAAAGTACTGAGGCCTTTAAACAGCGGATGGCTGCTATAAAAAGTAGCGTCGAAGCCAACAAACAAAAGTCTATAGCTTTGAAAAATGCCCAGGAGGCTAATGAACAAAAGAAAATAGCCGAACAGCAATCCATTGAGGCCAATAAACAGAAGGAAATAGCTCTTGAGCAAACTCAAATAGCTTTGCAGAATGCAACAGAAGCCAACCGGCAAAAGAATATCGCTGATGCTAAAAGCAAAGAAGCTAACGAGCAAAAGGTCCTGGCCGAAAAAAGTGCTAAAGAAGCTTTAGAACAAAAATTAGCTGCAGAAATTGCCCGTGAAGAGGCTTACAACAGGCGTATGCTTTCTATAGCCCAGTCTATGGCAGTAAAGTCGCAACAGATAGATGATGATAAAGATTTGAAAGCGTTGTTGGCATTTCAGGCATTCACATTCAATGAGAAATACCAAGGTTCAGAAAAGAACCCTGATGTTTTTGCCGGGCTTTACCAGGCTATGATTACTTTAAATGGGAAAAGCCAGAATATTTATAAAGGCCATAGTGATGCAATCAATTCTATTGTTTTTTGGCCTTCTGCAAGTTTGTTTTACACAGCAAGTAGTGATGGTAAGGTTTTAAAATGGGATGTTTCTGATTCAACTAAAAAGCCTTTTGTTGTCATTGACAATAAAAAGGTGGTAAATAAATCTATAGACATTAGCAGTGATGGTAAATATCTTGCAGTTGGTACATTGGGCAATGGATTGGGGATTTTAGACCTGAAAACAAAAGATGCATCGGTGCGTTATGCAGTTGTACCTTACAAAAATATTGAATTAGTTGCTTTTACCAATGATGCTAAAACGATTGTTGCAGCATCTGATAGTTCTCTGATTGAATTTGATGCTACAACAGGAGCCGGAACGGTCGTAGGAAAAGCAGATGGCAAGATTCTTTCGTTAGCAGTGGCCCCGGATGGTAAGACTATAGCTACCGGCACAAAATCAGGTAAAGTATATCTTTGGGATAAAGTAAGCAGCTACAAAAAAGAACTTTTATTTGAAGAAGCGTCGAATCAGATACATTCGCTGGCTTTTAATCATAATGGCTCGTTATTGGCTGCAGGTAACCTGATAGGTTATCTCAAGCTATGGAATTTGAAGGAAAAGAAAATGCTTTTCAATGTTAAAGGTCATTCTGCACGTATTACAGATATTAAGTTTAGTCCGAATGACAAAACTATTGCTACTGCAAGCTACGACCAAAATGTGTTGTTGTGGGATGCTTCTGATTTGAATATTCAGCCTATCAAACTTAAAGAACATGAGTCATGGGTACTGTCATTGGCTTTTAATCCGTTTGGCGACAAGCTTGTTACTGGCAGTATCAAAGAAGACAGGCTGATTCTTTGGCCTACCAATACTTATGATATGGCTTCTGTAGTTCATAAGAAAATGGGACGAAATTTTACTATTGAAGAATGGAATACTTATGTAGGAAAGGACATAAGATATGAGCGGTCTAAATAATTAATATTTAAAACAATCTATAGATGATAAAAGTTAAGCTTTGGATATTTCTGTTAAGTATCGCTTGCCTGTTGCCTTTTAAAGTTCTTGGCCAGGAAGATTGTGCTTTTACATTGTCGAAAGCACAAAAGTTGTATGATGCAGGAACCATTGAACAGATTCCTGAAATGTTGAAGATGTGTATGGAAAGTGGTTTTACCAAAGAAGAAAAACAGCAGGCAATGAAGTTGATTATCATGGCATATTTGTTTGATAACAATCAGAAAGAAGCTGATAAAGAGATGCTTAAGTTTCTTAAAGAATATCCGGAGTATGAAATTGTCGTTTCAGATCAGGCCGAGTTTGTTCAGCTTTTTAACACCTATCGTACTTTACCTATTGCTTCTATTGGATTGGTGGGGTTTACCAATATGTCTTATGTTACCCCGATAAGCTATTACGGAACAGATGGAAATAAAGGCTCATACAAAAATACAGGCTTTGGGTTTCAGGTGGGGCTTTCGTATCTGCAATACCTGATGGAGTATATTGATTTAAACGTAGAAGGGTTCTATGTTTCCAGTACTTATCAATTTGCCAGCTCAGATACTGCCAAGCAAATAACATTTGAAGAAACTCAATCAAAACTTGAGTTCCCAATATCAGCTGTGTTTAAACCCAGATCTTTTGGTATGTTTGTGCCGTATTGCCGTTTAGGGTTTGGAACAAGCCTGCTTTTATCATCTAATGGTTCTGAAACTACTATTAATCCTGCATCTATGGTTAAACCTAATTCAAATCCCAGTTTTGATTTAATGAACAGGAGGAAAAAATTTCAGATATACGGTATTATTGGGGCTGGTGTGAGGATAAACCTTTCTCATAGCTTTTTATTATTGGATGTCAGGTATAATCAAGGCTTCACACAACAGTTTAAGAAATCGGCCAGGACCTCAGGTGATTATATAAACTATGTGATAAACACGCAACATAATGAAAATGATTTCAGAATTAATAATTTATGGATGTCAATAGGTTTCTATTATAAATTTTATAAACCCCAAAAACGATAACTGATATGAATAAATATATATACTATATTATATTGGTTCTACTGGCTTTTGTGTCATGTAAAGAAGCTGATATGGCTTCAGATCAGGAAAAATCGCATATTAAATTTTATGGAGGAAGCTATCAGGCTGAAGGGAACGATATTAAACAACTTTCGGACGGCTGCTTTGTTGCTTTTGGAACAATTAGCTTTTCTGAAATCTCCAAAAGTATGTACCTCGTTAAAACTGACCGACTTGGAAACGAGATTTGGAGTAAAGTAATAACAGATACAATTAGTAAAACTGGCGTTAGCTTTGAGGTAATGCCTGATGGTGGGTTTGTTATGCTTGGGAATACAATTACTTCTCCTTCAAGGATTTCTGTTGCAAGGACAGATGCAAATGGAGTAACTTTATGGACAAAATACATCAGCAGGGGAAAAGGAATTAAAGGGTATAGCATCAAAAGAACATCAGACAATGGATTGGTCATTGCCGGAAGTTATACCAATGCTAATGATGATTTAGATGCCATGCTCTTTTTTGTGGATTTTGCAGGGAACAACGAAAAATTGATTACAGCTGCCTGGGATGAAAATGATGAGGCTAAAGATGTTATAGAACTTGGAAATGGTATTTTTATTATGGCTGGTTACAGGACAAATATTAGCACAAAAGGCTCAAATGCTTGCTTCTGGATTGTTAACAGTAAAGATGAAGATTTCCCTTTTTTACATGGCTTAGTTATTGAGAAAAATAAAGTGAGTTCTATTGAAAGGGTTAAGTTTATTGGAAATTCTAATTATTTGATGTGTGGACAGGTTAACACTCTTGATTCGGCAATGAATACATTTGTGGCTAAAATAAAAGTGTTCTCACCTGACAACACAACTGATTATACCATTAAGCCTGTTTGGAAAAGAAGTTATGGTAGTAAAAATAAAGACTTTGCAACGAGTTGTGAAATGCTTTCAGATAATGATTTTGCTATATTAGGAACTACTTATAACGACCTGGGTCAAACCAGCATGACGCTTTATAAAATAGACAGTCTGGGAAACGAAACCTCAGCTAAAAAAGAATATGGAGGGACCTCAGGTAGTTCTGTTAGCCAATCCGGTAACTGTATATTGAAAACTCAGGATGGAGGCCTTGTCACTACCGGGGTTAATTCATACTCAAAAACCACTTTGCTGAGCATTATTAAATTTGATAGCAATGGTAATTTTTGATTTTATTCTCATATAATCAACCAGCCTAAATATACTCACTTTAAAACGTAAAGTCATGAAACGAGCATGTTTAGAATTAAATTCAAATACGTATGAACAAAATCATGCGAGTTCTTTCCGACCTTTAAAGAATAATTTTGTTCGGATGAAAACAAATATAAATACTATGAAAAGAACGATTCGTTTTATGTTTTTTTTCTTCTTGTTATTGATGACACCTGTATTGCTTTTTGCTGAGGGTCCAACATTGAGTAGTGTTAGTATAGCATCGAATAACAGCGTTTTAACTCAAGCAAAGGTAGGGGACAAGATAATGCTGACCTTTACGGGCAGCGAGCCGCTGACAAGCAAGCCGACAGTGACGATATTAGGGCATATCATAGCCAATGAAAATGTTGTCAATACAAGTGGCAATACTTGGACAGCGGAATATACTACATTAAATAGCGATACGGAGGGTACAGTGCCTTTTACTATTAATTATACAGATATTGCTGGCAATGCTGGAATAGCAGTAACGACCGTTACAGATGGCAGCTCTGTTACTTTTGATAGGACTTTGCCAACATTGAGCAATGTAAATATTGCATCGAATAACAGCGTTTTAACTCAAGCAAAGGTAGGGGACAAGATAATGCTGACCTTTACGGGCAGCGAGCCGCTGACAAGCAAGCCGACAGTGACGATATTAGGGCATATCATAGCCAATGAAAATGTTGTCAATACAAGTGGCAATACTTGGACAGCGGAATATACTACATTAAATAGCGATACGGAGGGTACAGTGCCTTTTACTATTAATTATACAGATATTGCTGGCAATGCTGGAATAGCAGTAACTACAGATGGCAGCTCTGTTACCTTTGATAGAACGGCTCCAACAGTTATTATTTCGAGTTCAGCAGCAAATCCGACTAATGTTTCTCCAATTCCATTAACAATTACTTTCAGCGAAGATGTTACAGGATTTGTTGTTGAAGATATTACTACATCTGGAGGTTCTTTATCAGGGTTTTCAGGAAGTGGAAAAGTATATACGGTTAATTATTTTCCAGTTTATGGAACAAACAATATAAATATTGCTGCTAATAAGGTTATAGATATTGCATCTAATGGAAATATAGCAGCTTCCCAGTTTTCTATTGAATATTATAAAACACCTGAAGTTGAATTTGTTAGCGGAGATACTATTTGTGCTAATGAAACAGTAGTTAATTTATCAGCAACAGCAAAAGATAATCGTGGCACAATATATTGGTATACAGAAGTTACAGGCGGAACTCATGTTGCTTCTGGCAACAATTATTCTCCTAATATAACAACAACTACTTCATATTATGTTGAGGTCAATGATCATGGTTTTATTTCATCGCCCAGGATTAAGGTTGATGCGATAGTATATCCATTACCGCTTACTACTGCAACAAATACCGGGCCTGTATGTGAAGGTTCTGCTATTAGTCTGGTTGGAGGCCCGATAACCCCCGATATTGTCAATTATTCATGGACTTCAACTCCGGCTGGTTATACTAATTCATATCATAGCCCTCTATTATCAAGCAATGCAACAGAAGGCCTCTCTAAAACATATACTTTGAAAACTACAGATATTCATGGATGTGTTAATACTGCAAGTACTGTTGTTACAGTAAATGCAACCCCAACAATATATAACGTTACAGGGGGTGGGGCATATTGTGCTGGAGGACCAGGAATGTCAATCGGGTTAGATGGTGCTGATAAGAATACAACATATACTTTAAAAAGAGGAATAACTCCAGTTGCCACATATAATTCAGGAACAAATACATCAGCTTTTACTTTTGGTACATTTACACAAGCCGGTGAATATACAGTAGTTGCAACAAGTAGTTGTACTGCTAATATGAATGGTTCGGTAAATATAACTGTGAACAGTCTGCCAACAGTTTACGCGTTTAACAATAGTCCAATTTGTGCAGAAAATTCATTAGTGTTAAATGCACTGCCTTCGGGCTTGAATTCTTATAGTTGGACTGGCCCTGCTATTTCAGGGTCATTATCAGGACAAAGCATAACTCTGACTAATGCTGGTGCAGTATCTCACAGTGGGACATATACCCTTACTGTTACAGATGACAACGGTTGTGTTAATACGGCAACAACTGTTGCAAAAGTAAATGCACTGCCTTCACCATCTATAGTAGGGCTTGATAGTGCCTATAAAACTACCGATTCAAATATTGAATTAGTAGGAGATCCTTCTGGAGGCACTTTTAGCGGGTTAGGGGTTATTTCAAGTATCAATAAATTTTTCCCTAATCTGGTTAGTAAAATTGGAGAAAGTTTTGATATTAAATATACCTATACAGATGAAAAGAATTGCACTAAGGTAGCAAAGCAAAGTGTAGTGGTGCTTAAAACAAGTGCTATTTTCGAAAGTATTAATCCTAATTCAACGTATTGCTATACTGATACCTCAGATGAAATATGGGCAAAAAGCCCAGACATTGTTGGTAATGGTTATTACAAACATTCCAAAAAACATGGATTACAGGATTTAGGGAATAATCATGCTATTTTAACTCCGTCTTTAATGGGTGCCGGAAATGATACTATAACATTTTTCTTTAAAACTGTTGCTGGTGATGATAAAATCTCGAGGGTAGTTTTTATTGATAGTGTTGGTACTATAAGTATCAACACTCCGGCTGATGAGTTTTGTGAAAATGACAACCAAACTGTTACATTAAAAACTGTTAATGCTGGCACAAATGGAACTAAAAACTGGATATGGCCTGGTACTGTTGTTAATGGAGACTATACCTTTGTGCCAAGCAGTTTGACCAAGAATACCTCTTATAATTTTAGTGTAACCTATGTTTCAACTAATGGTTGCTCAAGTAATACGGCTGATACTGATATATTTATTAACGAAAAGCCTAATGATACTATATATAACGAAAAAACATTCAATGTTTACAACGAGGCAGAAGAGTTAAAAGGTGGCAAAGTCTTTCCTTTATATTCATTTAGTGCCCCTAAAGGAATAACTTATGATGGAAGTGTTTATAAATTTAACCCGGCTGTAGTGCCTGCCAACACAAGTGTTGTTGTTACATATAGTTATACAGACAATAAATCGTGTACAAATACAGCTACAAAAACTTTCAATATTTATTCACCTGTAGGCACTATTACCAACCTTGGTTCGGCAAAAGATACTTTTTGTTATGGCGAAGCAATTGCTCACTATAAGTTTACCACAACTTCCCCATATTCTGCTTTATTATTTTATATAGACAATAAAGATTACACAAGCCAACTTAGCGGTAACGAGGTTACCTTTCCGATAGGTTCAGATATTGGCCAAGGGTTACATACTGCCAGGTTCTTATATAAAAATGGGCATTCGTGGTTTGAGGTTAGTAAAACTTTTTATGTAGAAAAAGCAGTAGCTGGTACATTTGTAATCAATTATGCCAATGGTAAAGATTATGCCTGTCAGGCAGATAATAATGTTATCATCACGGTAAACGGATATGCCCCGGTAGGACCGGCAAGCTCGTTTAGTTGGACAAATGCATTGAATACTACAATTTCCAGGGCAGAAATTTCTACACAGAATGCAGGTTCAATACCGTTTAGTTATGTTTATATCTCTCCATTTGGTTGTCATAGCGACCCCATAGCAGGTTCAGTTACAATCAAAGCTTTGCCTCAGGATAAACTGGGAGTAGGAACAATATATAACCTTGCTGACGGGGCAAAACCGCTTAAAGGTTCTGGTGATGTTAATATTATTGACCAAAAGTTCAATGGTAAGTTTGTTACCCAAGGAACATCAGGATATATTTTTAGCCCTACTTATGCTACTACAATGAAGGATAGCATTGCAATTTTTTATACTTATTCAGACAAAACTACAGGCTGTTCCAATACCACTACTGAATACTTTAAAGTTCTTGAAGCTACAGAAACGATTGAAGATGCACTTCCTGCAAACCGTCACTATTGTTATACAGATAATTTGGAAGCTCGTTTTACTTTGAAAAATATCCAGGAAGGAAGCAATAATAGAAATTTTGAGCTTAAAGGGACAGATAATATAAAGAGCGTTGATGGAAATATTGTAACTGTTTCGATAAATAACACGGGTTTTTCAAAAGGTATAAAGACTGATACTCTCATTTATACTTATAAAATTGATACGGTGAAATTCTCTGTTTTCAAAATTTTCAGTATAGACAATGTATCAGCTTCGTTAAATTTTGGTGTAAAAGATTCATTCTGTACCAATGGTAACGATTTTGTTATGTTGTCTTTTGCAGATAACAGCTATTCTCCTGTAGGAGGAACTTTTACCTGGTATAGCTCAGACCCGGCATTGCTCAATAGTGCTGGTACTGCTGCAACATTTGACCCTTCCAAAGCAATTATTAGTAGCAGCAAGAGTTACAATGCTAATTTCTATTATGATACTTTGCGCGTTTATTACACCTCACCTGGAGGATGCCATAGCAATGTGTTGCAAAAGATATATAAAATTAGTTCTCCTACTACTTTGACTTTTGGAAGCGGCTTTATCCATAATTACAATAAAGATGGCGCAGAAATAAAACTGAATGCTATGCCTAATGGCGGAACTTATTATAGCGGGACATTAAACATTCGTTATGATAAGACAGAGGATGCTTATTACCTAAATCCTCAGTCTTCTGTTGTGGATAATAACCAAAAAATAACCTACTCATTTGTAAATAACGCTGGTTGTAATAGCTCTGTTACTGAGTTGATTAATATTATTAAAACTGAAGGGTTCCTTTCGAAAAATGGTACATCAAATGATTTACCTGTTATATTCTGCTATACAGAAGCACCTTTTAATATTTATGGTATAGCAGGAAATAACAAAGGCCCTGCATCAAAAGATACATTATATGGTGAAGGTGTAACTTATTTACAAGATAATGTAGCTCTGTTCTCACCTTCAGCAGTTATTGATTCAGACACAACAGATGCGACGACAAAGACTATCAGGATAACATACGAATATACTGGTAATGATGCTGATGCCACACGGTTTAAAGTATTTAAAGATGTTACGGTTGACAAAGTAGGAAAACTTACTGTTGAGTTAGATTCTAATTATTGTTATAGCTCAAAATTACAGACCATTAAAGCTTCATGCGAAACCAGGGGAAGTGGTAATATTTATTTGAATTATAAAGCGAAAAACTATGGATTTGCCAATAATGGATTTAGTGCCAATTTTTATAGTGATACACTTATAAACAAGAAAGTTGTTGAATATGGAGCTCCAGCTATTGTTACTTTCGTTATGGAGTCAAATAAAGGATGTAAAGATTCAGTCAAAAAGGTGTTCAGGGTTCGCGAAACTCCGCAAACAAGACTCAGAGTACCTGATTTGTGTTTTAATGAAGGAAAACCAATTTATATCTATGATTCAACTACCAATATGCTTAAAGATAAAATAGTTGAATGGGTATGGAAATTTGGTGACAACAGTAAGGATTCAGTGTCCAATATATTTAGCCGTATTATGGCCCACAATTATTCAGGTACAGGTCAGAAAACAATAAGGTTAACCCAGACAACTCAATATAATTGTGTTGGATATGATGAAACAACAATAAACCTGGGATTAAAACCTTCTTCAATCTTTAATTGGGTTGATGAGTGCTCAGCTAAGGATGGTTCTTCCAAAGCAATTCATTTTACCGATAAATCAACAGCTCCTGATGGAGACCCGATTAAGAAAAGGTACTGGAGTGTAAATTCTGAAAATGGCAAAATACTTTATAATGATTCGACTACAAATAATTATAAAGACATAGCCTTTACCCAGCCCGGCAATTACCAGGTTCAATTAAGGGTGGTAACGCAAAAAAATTGCATTGATACAGCAACTAAAATATTTCATTTAAGGCCATGGGTTATTGTGGCAGATGATATGCCATATTCCGAAAATTTTGAAAATGGCAATAATGGCTGGTATCCAAGTTTAAGTGGGTCTATTGACAATACCATTTGGAAGTTAGGAGAAAGTGAGACTTTTGGCACTCCTGAAGGCGAACGCAAAGTGTGGTACACCGAAAATACTGGTTTGTCTAATATTAATGCATCTGTAACAGGACCATGTATGGACTTTTCGTGGATTAAAAAGCCAATGATTAAGTTAAATATAAAAAAATTAATGCTTCAAGGCTATGATGGAGCTGTATTGCAGTACACAACAGATATTACTGATACAGTTTGGAATAACCTTGGGACGGTTTCAGAGGGAATAAATTGGTTTAATTCTAACTCAATTGAAGGAAAGCCTGGCAATACGTTTACAGGGTGGACAGGTAAAAATTCAGAGGATGAATATGTGAGTGCGATGTTAAACCTCGATAATCTTAAATGGCAGCCTTATGTTCGTCTGCGGATGGCTTATGGTAAGAAAAATACCGGTGCCCAAGGTATTGCGTTTGATAATGTTTGGATTGGGAACAGGTCGAAGGTATTAATGGTTGAAGGGTTTACATCGGCTTCACTTACAGATGACCTTGGCAACAATCTAAACAACTACAATGGCTTTGATATGCTTGAGATGAGATATCATACCGAAGGGGACGATTTTTACGAGCAATATTCTTCAGGGCCCAATGCCCGGTCGTTATATTACAAGCTCTCAGATTTTCCGGCTTATATAGCTGATGGGCGTATTGTTTATTCCCCAAATAGTGACACGCTGTCAAAAAAGATTTTGCAAGCCTCTAAATTTGATATTTCGCTAAAAACTGAAAAAAGTAATGCCGGGATAACTTTAAAAGTAACTATAACTCCTTTGGAAACAATTAATGCAGAAGTTATAAATCTTCATGTAGCTGTTGTTGAAGATTCGGCTACAATTACTGGCTCCAATGTAGTTTACAGAAATGTGGTGCGTAAGTTACTGCCCGACCCGAGTGGCACCCGGATTACCCATTGGCAGGTTGGTGTCGCCCAGGAATATGACTTTAGCTGGCTCTATTATGCCGGCATAAACCCCGATAAAGTAAAAATTATTGCATTTATCCAGGATAGTAAGACCAAAGAAATATACCAGGCTGCTACTGATGATGCTGTATTTAACAAAACAGATGTAAAAGAAATGAACATCTTGCCGGGAACTATTAGTTTGTATCCTAATCCTGCCAATAATTATGTTTATCTGTTGTTAAACCAGTCTTCGCGAATGCTATGTACTGTTCAGGTATTCAATAATATGGGGATGCTGGTTGATAAAACAAATTTCTCTCCTCAATCGCAAATGATACAGTTGAATACCCAAAACTACAAAAACGGGGTATATTTTATTAAAGTTTTTGGTTCTGACAAGGTATTCAAAACAGGAAAGCTGATAGTGACGCATAAATAAAACAAGCGAGGCAGGCATTTTGACCTGCCTCGCTTGCTTTTAAGCATATATTATTAATGGCATTAATTTTTTGTTGTATTCAGATTCTTTTACATTTGATATTTTGTTTTAAACTTGTGGAAGATATTAATTTAAGGGTTATTCTGAAACATAAATGGGGCATATATCTCATTTTAAAATATTTCGGGTGTTGTTTAAAAACAAAATAAACCTTTGTATTGTTGGGCTTGTTTTGTTTATAGAGGTTATTACATATTTTGTATGCTTTAAAAAAGGGCCTTTAGCTATTTTCCCTTTAAATAATAAGTTTCGGGTTGTTTTTTACACGGATAAAAATGATGGTGGTGAGTCTGTAATTACCAGTACTCAAATTGCAGATTCTGTTTTAAAAGTAAGTTTTGTTTTAAAAAAGGGGTTTATCAGGCCTTTTATTGGCTTGTCTATATTGCCGGCAGGTATGAATTATATTGACCTGTCGGGGTATAACCAAGTGAAAATTGAAGCGCTTGGCAGAAACCTGGTTAACATGAACTTTCACATTGTATCACATTACCAGGGGGTAAAAAGCAACAGGTTGTATTGTTCATCAAGCTTTGAATTGGATAAAGCAAAAAATGATTATTCCCTTTTACTGAAAAACCTGAAGATCCCGGATTGGTGGTACGACACAAACAATTATTCGCCTTCTGATACACTTAAGCCGGACTGGAAAAAGGTTAGCGAAATAAACTTTGCAACAGGTTTGGCCCCTGATGTTGATATAGAACGGGAACTTTCTATTTATTCAGTATCTTTTGTCCGGGATAACACATGGCTTTTGGTGTATATGTTTTTGATATTGGCCGGGCTTATATTAATGTTGTACATTATCGAATATTTCCGTTCTGTAGTCAGCGAAAACAAGCATGAAGTTACGATAAAATACAAGCCTGTTGAAGTGGCCAATAAACTTGGCTTTCAGAATAATTATCTGGATTACATAAACGAGCATTTTCAAAACCCCGAACTCAGCCTTGAAGAAATATCTTCGAAAACAGGAATCTCTCAACGGAAAATTTCAGAAGGGATTGCAGCCCAATTTCATTGCAATGTAAAAACTTACATCAACAAAATACGCATCAGCGAAGCTCAGCGGTTGTTGAAAGAAACCGACCTGAGTATTAGTGAGATCGCGTTTAAAACGGGTTTTAGCAGCCCAAGCAATTTCAACCGCGTATTCAAGGCTATTTCAGGAAAGAACCCAACAGAGTTTTCACGAAAAAAAGGATAATTATTACATCAAATCCTGCAAGTCCTGATAAAGACTTGGCATGTTTTTAAATTCCACAAATGTTAAATTTCTCAATGATAATCTGCCGCAACGTATAAAATGCTGATAAATTTGCAGTTACAAAGAAAACTAAAAGTTTCGGAAGAACTCAAATATAGTAGTAATATTTTATACAAAACACATTCAAACAACACTTTGCAATTTTTGTAAAGCATTTCTCATTTTTTGTAAAGCTGTTTTTCTGATTTTGTAAATTCAAAAATGAAATCCGTAAAGTCATTTGTTTTTTGAATGATGAATATTGCATTTTCAATAACAAATAACTAACTATTATGCAAATGAAATTCAAATTGTTTCAGAAAATTGGAGTTGCAGTATTAGCTGTCATCTTAGTGGCCTGCAATGGAAGTAAGAGCAACGAAGCTATGAACCCTTCAGGGTTTTTAATCAAACGTGGTGTTAACCTTAGTCACTGGTTGTCGCAGGATTTTGGATGGGCCCCAAAATACTCTTATATCAATGAACATGATATTAAGTTTATTGATAGTATTGGGTATGACCACGTACGAATTCCGGTTGATGAGATTGAGCTTTGGGACGAAAATGGAAAGCTCATCGAGAAAGCTGTCAAATGCCTTACCAACTGCCTTGATTGGTGCGAAAAGTACGATTTGAGGGCTATTGTTGACCTGAATACTGTCAGGGCGCACCATTTCAATGCTGCAAACGAAGGTGGAAAAATTACTTTATGGGCGGATAGTGCCGCACAGGCAAACTTTGTCAACCTATGGGTCCAACTATCTGATATTCTTAATAAATATCCGGTAAATATGGTTGCATACGAAATATTGAACGAAGCTGTTGCTCCCGAACATGACGACTGGAACAAGCTGATGAACAGGACAGTAGCTGAAATTCGTAAAAAAGAACCTGAACGCGTGCTGGTTATTGGCCCTAATATGTGGCAGATAGCCCCAAACTTGAAATTTTTGAAGCTTCCTGAAGGTGATAAAAATATTATTCTGAGTTTTCACACTTATTCGCCAATGGCTTTTACTCATTATAAAGCAAGTTGGACACCTATGAAATATTACAACGGGCCTGTTCATTATCCCGGACAAATTATCACCAATGAAGATTATCAAAAATATATAGATACCACTAATGCTGCCTTAGTAGCCCAAACAGCCGACGCAAGAGATGTATATAACAAAAAACGGTTGTTGGAAGTGTTCCAATCTGGCGTAGAGTATGCCAAATCTAAAAATCTTCAGTTGTATTGTGGCGAATTTGGCTGTTTACCTACTGTAGAACGAAAAGACAGGCTACAATATTACTCAGATATGGTTTCTGTTTTGGAAGAAAACAATATAGCCTGGTGCGATTGGGAATACAAAGGTGATTTTGGCATTTACTTTTTTGATACTGAAAAGGCCATATCGCTCAGGCCAGATTTTGAACTAATTCATATTTTACTTAAATAACATATTAATTAGGTATTGAAAAAAAATATATTATAAAATGCATTTAATGGTTAAAACGCATAAATAAAAAAAGAAATGAAGAAAAAATTTAATTTGTTGGTGTTTTTTTTATGCCTAACGTTGATTGCAAATGCACAGTTGACACCTCAGGAAGCTTTAAGCCAAATGATGCGGGGCATAAATATTGGCAACTCATTGGACGCTACCCCGAATGAAACATCATGGGGCAATCCGCTTATCCAGGAGCATTATTTTGATGATATTGTCAGTGCGGGTTTTACTTCTGTAAGGATTCCGGTAACCTGGAGGTTTCATGTATCTAAAAATGCCCCATATACCATTAACGAAAAGTGGTTGGCAAGGGTAGATACTGTTGTTTCATGGGGGTTAAAAAGAGGCTTGTTTATCATTATCAACCTGCACCACGAAGCGGGGCTTAAAGCTACAGATACTATGACCAACCTGTCAGCAAAAGCAGATACTCTTGCCAAATACGATAGTATCTGGAGCCAGGTGGCAACACATTTTAAGGATAAGCCTGACCGTTTGTTGTTCGAAATACTCAATGAGCCTCAAACAATGAAAGCTGCCAGTGTAGATTCTTTTAATGTAAGGGCTTTGGCTATCATCCGAAAAACTAACCCAACCCGTATTGTTGTATTTTCAGGCACTTCATATACCGGCTCTGATTTACTTTTGGCAGCTAAGATACCTGATAAGAATGACAAATACCTGATGGGGTATTACCATTCTTATGACCCGTGGAGCTTTGCTGGTGAGGCAAAAGGTACATTCGGCACAGCATCTGATATTAGTCAAATGAAAAACAGGTTTGCCCAGGTTTCTGCATGGTCGGTCAAAAACAATATCCCGGTACTCCTTGACGAATGCGGAACAATAAAAAAATGCGACTACAATTCACGAATGGTTTACTATGCCACTTTTGTTGAGCAGGCTTTAAACTATAATATTGGCTTTAACGTATGGGACGACAATGGCGATTTTCAGGTTTATATCAGAAATAACAGAAAGTGGAACGACCTGAAAGATGTCATTATTCATACTTACAAGGAGTCTCCAACACAGCTTAAGGCGGTTGCTGCCGAAACAAGTATTGCTTTGTCTTGGGCAAACCGTACTTCCGAGAATGACAGTATCTTCCTTGATCGCAGAACGGCAAGTACTGATTTTGCTCCCATTGCAAAGCTTGCTCCAAGTGCAGCCCAGTATGTTGATACCGGCCTGACACCTAAAACGACATATTATTACAGGCTTCGCACTAACCTGAAAGATTCTGTTGATTTGTATTCATACCCGATTGTGGCCAGTACTTTAAAGCCAACATCAATTGAAAAAGCTGAAAATACAAGTTTTGAAGTATATCCCAATCCGGCTGCTTCAATTGTAAGAGTAGTTAATAATGAAAATAGTAGTGCAGTATTGGATATTTACAACGTCAATGGCAAAAAAATCAATACTATTACTCTTTTTAAAAAAGAAACAACCATATCATTGAAAGGCTTGGCCAAAGGCAATTATATTTTTGTTATGGCTACACCCAAAGGTTCACAGTCTAAACAGGTGATAGTGCAATAAAATTAATGTTAGTATAGATGAAAAGCCTTTTGGCCTAACAAGCCAAAAGGCTTTTTTATTCTTCAAAAAAAAGGGCCGGAATAACCGGCCCTTCTCAAAAAATATCAAAAACGATGTCAATTTATTTCTTGATAAATTTGACCATGTTGTATGAACCATCATTTGAATAAGCTTTAATGATGTACAGCCCGTTTTGCAATGCCGAAACGTTGACATTGCTTGTAGCCAGTTTATTCAATGAAAGTATGTTTTGACCAGCAATATTTGTAATAACAATGCGCGAAATATTGTTTGCGTTTTTCAATGTTAATACATCGGTAACAGGGTTGGGGTAAACGCTGAAAGCTGCCAATGTAGCCCCTTCAATAGCATTAGGTTGGTTAGAAATGGTGATATCCATCGAACCTTTCACTGTTGATTGGTATTCCATGCAGGATGCAGTGACTGTTACCGTGCCGTTCTTTAGCGGAGTAAGAACCCCGGTTGCACTTATTGACGCAATGGTTTTGTCGCTGACACTCCATACTACATTTTTAATCGTTGCAGTATCAGGAAGGACTTCAGCGTACATTTGCAATGTATCTCCCAAAACATCAATAGAGGTAACGTTATTAGCTGAAGAAACATTGATTGTTTTAGCAGGTGCAAAAGTGCCGTTTACATAAGCCCTTAACCAAAGCAAGGCAGGACGTTTTATGCCATCTGCATCTATCAAATATGCTTTTTGGTCAGTGCGCCACATGCCTGGTCTAAATCCCCACATTGTAACGCCTTTTACAGCCTCATTATCCCAAAATAGCGGGAATATACGTTGATAATCTTGCAATTGTTTAGCATCGCTTGGCCCATCAATATCTAATTCGGTAGCATATATTGGTACTTCAGTAGCTTCAAGTATAGCCAGGTTGGCTTTTAAAGTATTTACATCAACATTGGTAGAAAAAGCGTGGGCCTGTATGCCTATCCCGTCAATGAGATTGTCTTTTTTCAGCAGGTTGATGATTTGAGCATAAGTATTGGCATTTTTTTGCTCATTAGTTACACTATATTCGTTTATCAGGAGTTTAGCTTTGGGAAAATATTGACGAGCCAGTTTAAACGATGTAATCACCCAGTCCCAGCCTGTTGTACCTGCTCCGCCCAACGCTTTGATATAATTTCCGGCTCCGGTTTTATCAGGTTTGGCATGTATAGGCTCATTTACAACATCAATGTAGTCAACCGAGTCATAACGTTCTGCTAATGCGGCAAACCATTCTTCAATTTCGGCGCGTTGTTCGGCCGAATCAAGCGTTTCTATCCATGTTGGCTGTTGGCTTCCCCAAATGAGGGTATGGAGTTTGAATGGAAATTTGTTTTTTCGGGCAAAATTGTAGGCTTCATCAAGGTCTTTCCAGTTCATAACATCTCTTGTACCTTCTACCCAGCCCCATTTACTTGCATTGCCGGGAGTAACCTGGTTCCAGTATCCTTCAAATTGGTACTTTGAGTCTGAACCATAAGCACAACCAAGGAATTTCGACTTTCCTTCTGCGATGGGAGGTAACAGTGGTTCTACGCCCGGGGGGTATTTTGAGCCTTCTTCGCCTTTGTTGAGTTTGTCAACAGTAAAGTAAAGCCCTTTTCGTCCAAATACAAATTTGTCAATCAAAAAGCCATCTTCTCTTCCTGCTATTTGAAATGTTTTGGTGAGTTCTCCCAATTCAACCCTGAATGAGACAGGTGGCTCATCTCCATTGTATTGAGAAAAATTGATCCATTTCCATACATTATATGCTGCACCTCCGGCCCCATCCACAACTTGAGAATTATCTGTATATCCCAGGTTATGGATGTTATTTGCCCTTACCCAGTCGTCAGCATTGGTAAGGTTTTTTTCGCCAAACCCATTGCCGTAATAATAACTGTCGTCATTAGCCCCGGCGCTTCCTATCCAATAGCGACCGTAAAGGTCATAAGTGCCAGAGTCTGGGAAGGTAATGGTATAAGTGATGACGCGCGTTGCACTATCGGGGGTTGTGCCACCTACTGTATATTTGATGGTAGCATAGGTAACCCCAGATTCGGTTTTAATAGCAAAGCTTGAACCTGCTACCCCTGATTCAGCTTCTACTACAACTGGCAAATCGGCACCAAATGATATTTTGCTAAAAATGCAAAATACCATCATCCATGAATAAATTAATCGATAGTTCATAAAATGAAAATTTAGTTAGTTATATGAGTATAAGTATAGGTACAAAAGTTTTAAAAATAAACTTAAAACAGGTGGAAAAAAAAGTCAATAATGATGAATAAATTGTTAAAAGGACACCTTTTTTTTAGAAAGAAAACAATTATTGTAAAACAAACCTGTATGTTATGGTGCCTTTTTGGATGGTTGAGCCAGCTTTTGTGTTGAATTTTGATTGCAGTGCAGCTGTTTTGGCTATCTGAAGCAATTGTTCGTCAAGAGTGGTAGAGCCTTTTACTCCGGGGATAGCATTAATTACCCGCCCATCCTTGTCAACGGTGATTTCGACTACAACTTTCCCTTCACTCTGCGATTTGTCTGAGGGTATTTGTAAATAAAGCGGGTTACGGCCTTCGAGGCTAAATGATATGCCATCTTTACCGGGTCCGGTACCGTTGCCTGTACCGTTGCCAATGCCGTCTCCGTTGCCTGGCAAAGCATTCGGGTCTCCGCCTTTCTTCCCGTAGATGCTGCCGCTGCCGGGGATATCGCCCTGTTCGTTGCTTTTCTTTTTGAACAAAGCTTTTTCATTAAGCTGAGGTGTCTTTTGCTCAGTTTTTTGAGGCTCTTGCTTAATTGCTTTTTCTTTTTTCTTTATTTCTTTTTTGTTTTTTTGCTCTTTTTCAATGTCTTTAATACTTTCGTCTTCATCATAGTCTTGTTTAAGGACTGGCTCTGTTGGTTTTTCAGTTTCTTTTTCTTCAACAAATTGAGGGGTATTAAGCCCAGCTATCTCATCTGTGCCTATATCGCTTCCGAGGTTTACCTCAAGCCCCATGCCAGGGCCCCCTCCGCCTTCAGGATAGGGGGGGATAGGGGTACGAAATTTGATATATAACAAAATAGCTATAATTGCTGCATAAATCAGCAAGGTATATACAAAAGCTTTTGTTTTATATGAGTTATTGTTTTGCATCAGGCATTTGGGGCTTTGGTGGCCAGTATCATTTTTATTTTCAGTTTATTCCCTGTTTGTAAAATATTGACCAGCTCTTGTACCGGAACAGAGCTGTCACATCGGATGACTACTGTTACGTTTTCTTTGTCAGTAATGCGTTTGATTAATTCAGCTTCAATGTTAGAAGGTGCTACAGCATCATTGTTAATATAATACTGCAATTCTTTGGTGATAGAAATTGATATTTCTGTTTTTCGGACAGTTTGATGATATTTTGAAGAGGGAAGTGTCAGCTTGATTACACTTGGGCTTATCAGCGTGCTGGTAATCAGGAAGAAAAGCATCAGAAAAAACATAATATCGCTCAGCGAAGAGGTACTTACTTCCGGCCTGAATTTATTTTTACTCCTTAGGTTCATGTGTTTGAAATTTAGGCAGGTTCCTGAAGAAGGTCTATAAAGTTTACGGCGTTTAACTCAAGTTTATGTACTACTTTTTCAATCATTACATTGAGCCAATGATAGAAGATGTAAGCAATAATACCTATCAAGAGGCCGGCAGCACTGGTGACCATTTTTTCGTACAATCCTCCGGCTATAAGCCCTATACTGATGTTATCAGCCAGTGATATGTTGTAAAATATCTTAATAACTCCGGCAATGGTACCTATAAAGCCAAACATCGGGGCAATACCTGCTATAACGCCTAATATTACCAGGTTTTTTTCAAGGTTGTAAACTTCAAATTTACCCACTATTTCAATAGAATCTTCTATTTCTTTGATTGGACGGCCAATACGCTTGATGCCTTTTTCAATCATGCGGGCTACAGGGCGGTCAGTTGAGCTGCAAAGGTTAAGTGCTGCATCTATTTTCCCTTCATGAATATAATCTTTTATGCGATCAATAAAATTGCTTTCAAAGCTGGCGGCTTTGCGGATTGCCAAAAAACGTTCTATAAATATAAAAATAGCCACAAAAGCAAGTATTGCAAGCGGGATCATTATCCATCCGCCCTTTAATGTCAGTTCCCACAGCGTCATGCTTTTTTCTGCTTGTGTTTTTGCAGCTTCGGCTGCAACTTGTATTTGTAATAAATAAAAGTTCATAATATTTATACTTAAGTTTATTTTTCAGTGTCTCAAAAATACAAATTTTACATCACTATTCAAGTGTGTGTTATGGTTTTGCCAGAGTATCTGTTTTTTCAGCTTTTTTGTTTTTAAAAAACAACTTGTTTTTTAATTCTTTAAAGTTCGAAAAGTCCTCTCTGTAAACAATTCCAATCCCCCTGGTGTATATATCGTCTTGTTGCAAAGGATCATCATTGGCCCTGTTGAAGGCTTTCAGTTTGATTTTGTCGGTCAACTTGAATTCAACGTTTACATCGCCCACAATATTGCTTGCTTTCTGATTATTATTTTCTTGATTAGAAATATCTACACTGCTGTTTATTGTAACGCGGTCGTCAAATAGTTGTGTCGAAAGGGCCACTTCTACTTCGTTGGTGGTATATGTTTTGTCTCCTGGCCTGTAGGCTACACCGACATCAAACTTATCGCTGAGATTAGACAACATATCACTTATTTGGCCAGAAAGCATCTCAATTGATGATGAGGCCATATCTACTCCCATGCTATTACCTTGCGATCTGCCAGAGTTGCTTGGGGTCATAAAACTGCTCATTACCAGAAGAGATAAAAATTGTTGGCTCATTTCCTGGTCTGTATTGACAACACTTTTTACTTTGTCTTTGTCGGCAACTGAGGCGCTGGGAAGGTCAAAATCGAACCTGATGTCGGGGTTTTGAAGCTTCCCTTTTACAAAAAGCCTGCAATCTACCGGAATTCTTTTTTTATCATTACTTCCACTGCTTTCGTCAAGTGTTAATGGGTATATTGAAGCTTTTGTTTTGTAAATGGCTTGCATATTGAGTGTTGCATCAAGTGGGTTGCCTCCAAATGTTATAGATGCACCATCTTGAAGGATAAATTTTTTGCTTATCAGGTTTCGTAAGGTAAAAAGGTATTCTCCTTCTGTAATGTTATAGTCTCCTCTGATTTTGAAATTGCCAGCTTCATCTATTTCGAGTTTTAAGTTGCCATTACCTCTGCAGTATAATATATCTCCTACTTTTGGGTCAAATACTAATTGCAATTCGGCATCAGAAGTGGCATCCAGGTCAATGTTAAGCTGTAAGGGTTTTTGCCTGATCTTTTTTTCGTCTTTGGCTTCAAACAAATCTTTTTGCACATTATGTTCTTCTTCTTTTTGTATGGTTTTAAACCTTAAAAATGAGCTTTGAGATAAATCTGTAAGCCCTAAAGGAATGGCAACAATGGTTTTTTCTTTTGTTTTGGCCTGGGTAATATCAATTTTGAGGTTGTCTGTGGTCCCGGTAATGCTAACATTGCCATCTGCATAACAAGTGCCATATATTGGCATTGCTTGAGGGATTGAAGTATTGAACACCATGTTGTTTTTGAGCTCCAGTTTGAGATCAAAGCGGGGTTGACGGGTTATGGACAGTACCCTTCCCGAAAAGTCAAATGACTGTTGTTTCTGGTCATATACTTTTGTTTTGGCTATAATAATATTGTTATTCTGAAATTGTATTGTGCTATTGAAAGTATATCTTGTGTTGAAAGGGATAAAGGTAAAGTCGCCACTGTCAACATTGCATATCCCCGATATTTGAGGATTGTCTGTTTTGCCTTTTACATATAGTTGTCCATTAATGTTTCCATTGTGAAAGTGGAACAAATTTTCAACAAAAGGTTGGAATATCTTGGTGGACAATGAGTGTAGCTGAGTTTCTATGTTAAATTCTGAGGTTGCAGGGGTGATAAAACCCGAAGTATTTAGTGTAGGGACGTTTTCTTTTGAAGCTAAAGCCGTGAAATAGAATTTTTCGGCAAAGGGGTCCCACCAGAGTTTGGCGTGTGTGTTACCAATAATTTGATGGTTTAACGAAAAATCATTGATATTAATATTGGCATTTATATGGGCTTTATTATTGGGATGGGTAAATGCAATCTGACCTTTGGCCTTGCCATTAAGGAAAATATTCGAGCCCGACATAAAGAAATTGAGCATGGTCAGGTCTATATCCGAAAATTTTGCATTTAACGTATCTGAGGCCGATGAAGAAACTTTTCCTGTTATCTCTATTTTTTTGTCTCCATTATACATGGCAAACTTGTCAAAACTTATGCCAGTAGAGTCAAATAAGAGCGATAAGCTGCCAATTTGCCAATTTTCGTTTAGCAGATAGAAGTTTGAAGGTAATGAACTAAAGTGCCATATAGGCTTTTGGGTAGGGCCTGTATAGGTAAACCATGCCTCGGCTTTAATTTTATTTTTATGTTTTAATGAATCTTTCCAAAAAAACAAGATGTGGCTCGAGTCATTTTTTGAAGAATTGTCAAAATAAAATTTGTTCATTTTTATTTTTGGGCCAAACCATAAATTGGCTGTTTGTACCTGTAAAACCAATGAATCGGGACGTGATGCTGCCTTGACAAAAATAGTATCAAAAACAATATTGCCAATTTTCAGGTACTGGGCCTGTACCATTATTCGCATTGATGTATCTGCCGGAAAAAACAACCCACTGATTTTGCTGTTTTCTGAAATTCGCACCGATGGCATGAAAAACTTTGATATGGAGTCTGTTTTTTTGAATTTCAGGTTAAACATAAATTCATTGTCGTCTAAAGGCTCATCTGATTGGTATCCATAAAAACTGCCAGGAAGAAATGCCCGGATAGTCCTGATTATAGCCCCGGGGATATCTGCAATGTCATATCGTCCAAAGATTGTGGCATCTAAAAAGTCTGAACGGAATTGTAAGTCGTTTGAAAACTGGTTGTCTGTGGTGTAAACCTCTATTTTGTTTATATTGAGTTTCTTATCTTTTTTTTCAAAGTTTACTTCTTTCAATCGTATCTCGCCGTCAAATTTGTTAATGGAGTTGCCTTTAAAATTGGCTGTTACGTTAAAAGATATGTTTGTAATACTGTCTTGGGGCATTATATTCAAAGCCAACAAGTTGGCATGCTCTAAATTGGCCTCAAACTTAAATTGAGGGTTGGTGTCGCTAAAATTGAAATTACCTTTGACTTCAAAGGCAAGTCTTTCGTCATCAACTTTGACTGTCCCATCGAATGTTTTATTATCGAGAGTTCCATTCCCGATAATGTCACGAAATTCAATGTTTTTCAGGATTACGCTTTTGATATTCCAGTCAATCTGGGCAAAAATTTTGTTGCTTTCGGCCAAGAAACCTTTTGCATTTACAGAAAATTGAGTCTTTCCAACTATACTGTCTTTCATAAATAGTAAACCTGGCTCGAAATTATCGGAGCTTACGCTCCCAACAAAAGTAAGTTTCCTTTTTTTCTCAGGGTTTAACTGTATATCGGCTTTTAAATGCCCGTATGGCGTTTTAAAATCGCCAGATGTTTTGAAATTATTGATATACCCATCAAAATTACCAATAAAGCCAACTATTTTTAATTGTTTTACTATATCAGGAGTTTCAATTTTTTGATTATCAGGGAGTTTTATACTAACAATGTCGTCAATGTCAACATTCATGTTATCAACATCAATATTCATGTAAGTTTTTTCAATGTCCGGTAACCCCTTGATGTTTGTATTTCCTTTAAAGAAAGTGTTTTTACCTATTTTGAAGTAAAATTTTTTACACTGAAAGTTTGAAATTTTGCCTTCAATTTTTCCTGAAACTTCGAAAATACTGTTCATCCCATATAGCGAAGTTGCAAACATAGAAATATCGGCCATCGAGCAAGATGATTTTTTTATTTTAGCATCTATATCGACTTTGTTTTCTATGTACTTAAAATCACCAAACTTGGCAAAATCAAAATAAAGCATATATGCTTCAATGTTGGAACGGTCGGTTTCAATTTTCAGGTTATCAAAATGCAAACAGGAGCTTTTTATGGTCATTTTGCCTGTAAGCGATTTCAGCCTGAACCCAGATTGTTCCTGAAAGCACAGCTTGTTGATGTTGCAATAGAGTTTCCCATTGCTTATCATCATGTTTTTTATCCTGATATTCAGGCTGTCCAAGAACATATCCGAGAAGTTTACGCCAGTATCTTGCTTGGTTTTGTAATAATCATCGAGCCTGAAGGCTGAATTTTTCAAGCCTACCTGTTTAAACATAATAATCCAGCGTGAAGATGCGGTATCTGCAGTGTCTGTAAGATTGTCAATGATATATGTTATGTTCATATTTTTGAGCGAATCTGAGTAAAGATGAACATAGGCTTTTTCAAATTCAACTTTTGACAGGGCGATGTATTTTTTTTTGTATGAAATGTCCGAAATTCCAACAACAGTCTTTTTTGAATATATCAGGGTGTCTTTTCGCCAGTCTTTTATGAGTACATCTTTCAATACCACACGGTTTAGGAAGTCAATAGATACATAACCGACAGATATTTCCGTTCCGGCCTTGCTGCCCAGTATCGAAGCAATTTTTTGGGTGGCATAATTTTGTACACGGTTGGTTTGAAGCAATAAAAATACCAGCAAAGGTATTGCCAATACAGATAGGATGAAGATGCCGGTTATTTTGAGTATTTTTTTGATACCTTTGTCCAATTGCAACAGTTTTTCCGTTGGCAATATAACGTAAAAAAAGCTAAAAATGGTTGCAAAAAATTCATAAATTGTTGGGATATGAGCGTTACAATTTTGGCCATCGAATCGTCCTGCGATGATACTTCAGCGGCAATTATCCGCGATGGGGTATTATTGTCTAATCTGATTGCCAGCCAGGAAATACACAACTTGTACGGGGGCGTGGTGCCTGAGCTTGCATCAAGGGTGCACCAACAAAACATTGTACCTGTTGTTGATTTGGCTTTCAAACAAGCTCAAGTCGGCATTGACGAGATAAATGCTGTTGCTTTTACCCGGGGCCCAGGCCTGATGGGGTCTTTACTGGTAGGTACATCGTTTGCCAAAGGTTTTGCCTTATCCCGCAACATTCCACTTATTGATGTTAACCATCTGTTGGGGCATGTGCTTGTGCATTTTATCAAAGAAGCTGATAAACCTCATGTCCCTCCTTCTTTTCCTTTTCTTTGCCTGTTGGTTTCAGGCGGACATACACAGATTATTGTAGTTAAAAATCACCTTGAATACGAGATTATTGGCCAAACCATTGATGATGCTGCCGGTGAGGCCTTTGATAAATGTGCAAAAACAATCAACCTGCCTTATCCCGGAGGGCCGTTTATTGACAAACTCGCTCAACAGGGCAACCCCAATGCTTTTACTTTTGCAAAACCCAATATTGAAGACCTTGACTTTAGCTTCTCTGGCTTAAAGACTTCTTTTCTTTATTTTTTGCGTGACAGAATTCATGAAGACCCTGATTTTATTGAAAAAAACAAAGCCGATTTGTGTGCTTCCCTTCAATATACTATTGTAAAAATTTTGATAGACAAATTAGTGAAGGCCGCAAAGCTGACTGGGATTAAAGATGTTGCCGTTGCTGGCGGTGTGGCTGCCAATTCGGGATTGCGTAATGCCTTAACAGACGTGGCTGTTGTAAAAAAATGGAACCTTTTTCTGCCTTCGTTGAAATTTACTACAGATAATGCCGCAATGATTGGTATTGTAGGGTATTACAAATACCTGGCCGGTGAATTCTCAGACCAGTCTATCTCGCCTGTTGCACGCATTAACTAAGTTAAAACAGGCATAAATTCTTCTTTTCTATTAATTCGTAAAAAGGCTGTTGATACGAAAGACTAATGGGGATATTGTTTTTCCCAATGATAATCCGTTTCTTTTCTATCGTATCTCATTACTGTCCCATTAAAATCTAAAAGAGTTCTTTGAAAAGTTTGAAATTT
>ENA-UOWE01001362-UOWE01001362.1-activated-sludge-metagenome-genome-assembly--contig:-NODE-1362-length-30334-cov-7.172859_pt1 | contig 30334 bp, 20 predicted proteins | sample MGYA00249841_ERZ761562 | MGnify/ENA primary metagenome ERZ761562 (study PRJEB28883, sample SAMN05720200) | activated sludge metagenome | isolation source: Anaerobic digester | place: Japan...
AAGAAGAAATTGCAGAAGTTAATAAAGTAGGTTGAGTAATGGTTACAGATGATGTGGTAGTACAACTATGATTGTCGGTTATAGTAACCGAATATGTTCCGGCAGCAAGATTTGAAACTGTTGCAGTTGTTTGTAAATTAGACCAAGAATAGGAATACGAAGGGGTACCACCTGAAGCAGAAACCGTTGCACTTCCGTTCGTTCCACCATTACAGCTTACATTAGTTGAAGCAGATATAGAAGCATTTAATTGAGTTGGTTGAGTGATGGTAACATTAGCCGTAGTAGAGCAATTGTTGGCGTCTCTTACGGTTACCGAATAGGTTCCGGCTGTTAAACCCGATGAGGTTGCAGTTGTTGCTCCAGAAGACCATAAGTAGGTATAAGAAGGAGTTCCGCCTGTAGGTGTAACGGTTGCTGCTCCATTATTCCCGCCAAAGCATGCAACCTGAGTTGGAGAACTTATAGAAGCTGTTAATAAAGTGGGCTGGCTTACAGTATAAGAAACTACAGTAGAACAGTTATTGGCATCTTTAACCGTTACTGAATACGTTCCAGCAGTTAAACCCGTAATTGATGATGTTGTGGCAGTATTTGACCACAAGTAAGTATAACCCGGAGTACCACCGGTTGGGTTAACCGATGCGGTTCCATTGTTTCCTCCGTTACATGACACAGAAGTTCCGCTTGTTGTTGCGCTCACAGCGGTTGGCTGTGTAATAGTAATGTTACTAATTGAAGTACAACTATGGCTATCGGTTACTGTAACCGTATATGTTCCGGCTATTAAATTTGTAGCAGTTGCAGTAGTTTGAGTGTTTGACCATAGATAATTGTAAGATGGAGAACCTCCGGAAGCACTAACGGTAGCACTACCATTATTTCCTCCGTTACAACTAACATTGGTAGAGGCAGAAATCGACGATGTTAAACTCGTAGGCTGACTTACCGTGGAGCTGCTTACTAATGTACAGCCCTTATTATCAGTTATTGTTACAGTATATGTTCCTGCCGTCAATCCAGAGATTGTTTGACTTGTTTGTGTATTAGACCATAAGTAGGTATATGGTGAGGTTCCTCCTGTGGGCAATACTTGTAAACTGCCATTATTTTGTCCATTGCAAACCACATTTGTTGTATTAAAAGTGGAAGCTAAAGCAGCTGGTTGTGTGATAGTAACCGAAGAGGTACTTGAACAATTGTTTTGATCTTTTACTGTAACCGTATATGTTCCGGCTGTTAAACCGGATGAAGTCGTTGATGTTGCACCGCTTGACCAGGAGTAAGTATATCCGGGTGTTCCACCGGATGCGCTAACGGTTGCACTTCCATTATTTCCTCCATTACAGCTTACATTGGTAGATGCAGAAATGGAAGATGTTACTTGAGTAGGTTGGGTAATGGTAACAGATGCGGTTGTAGAACAATTATTAACATCTTTTACGGTTACACTGTACGTTCCTGCACTTAAATTGGTAGCAGTAACGGTAGTATTCCCATTTGACCAACTATAGGTATATCCGGGAGTACCACCTGAGGCACTTACCGTTGCACTACCATTTGAAGCGCCATAACATAAAGGACTTACATTCCCTGATATAGAAGCAACAACGGCTGTTGGTTGAGTAACGGTAACGGATGCTGTTCCTTTGCAGGTTAATTGGTCAGTAACGGTAACTGTATATACTCCGGCAGCAACATTGCTAATAGAAGTGGTAGTGGCCCCATTTGACCATAAATAAGTATAACCTGGTGTTCCTCCGCTTGCAGAAATACTGGCAGCACCATTTGTTCCTCCATTACAAGTTACATTTGTTACTGAATTTACTGAAACAGTTGGAGCACCCGTATTATTAACAGCAACATTATTTACGTTAGTACAACCATGGTTATCGGTAACTGTAACAGAATACGTTCCGGCAGTTACATTCGTAATAGAATTGGAAGTTGATGTATTTGACCAAAGATATGTATAAGGAGAAGTTCCGCCGCTCACAGAAACGGAAGCAGATCCATTGCTATTACCACATGTAGCATCGGTTTTACTCATTGTAAGACTCAATGCTGCCGGCTGTGAAACGGTTGCCGTACCTGTTTTTGTACATCCTTTATTGTCGGTTATGGTAACATTATAAGTTCCGGCTGCTAAGTTGGTAGCTGTTTGCGAAGTTTGAGCAGAGGGAAACCAGTAATATGTATATGGTGACGTACCACCACTTGGAGTAGCAGTAGCAGTACCATTTGTTCCGCCGTTGCAACTTGTATTGGTAGCAGAGAATGAGGCATTTAACGCCGTTGGCTGGGTTATAGTGATAGAAGTTGTTGTCGAACAGTTGTTGTTGTCTTTGACTGTTACAGTATACGTTCCGGCTGCAAGATTTGTCGCCGTAGCAGTAGTTTGGCTATTAGACCAAGTATAAGTATAGGAAGGTGTTCCTCCGCTTGCACTAACTGTAGCGCTTCCGTTGCTTCCACCGTTACAAGAAACGTTGGTAGAAGAAGATATTGAGGCACTTACAGCAGTTGGCTGCGTAATGGTTACAGAAGAAGTAATGGAACAATTGTTGGCATCACGTACGGTAACGGTATAGGTTCCGGATGTTAAACCTGTAGCCGTTTGTGTTGTTTGAGTATTGGACCAAGAATATGTATATCCGGGGGTTCCACCTGAAGGTGTTGCAGTAGCAGTTCCGGTATTTCCACCATTGCAAGCAACATTATTTTGACTCATGCTAACGGCTATTTGTGTTGGCTGGTTAATAGTTACAGATGTAGTTGATGAACAATTGTTGGCATCACGAACAGTAACGGTATAGGTTCCGGATGTTAAACCGGTAGCCGTTTGTGTTGATTGACTATTAGACCATGAATAGGTATATGGACTGGTTCCTCCACTTCCTGCAGCTGTTGCAGTACCATTATTTCCTCCGTAACACGAAACATTAGAAGAAGCACTAATAGATGCAGCTACAGCACTGGGTTGAGTTATGGTTACTGAAGATGTGGTTGAACAATTATTGGCATCGCGAACGGTAACAGTATAAGTTCCTGCTGCTAACCCTGAAATAGTTTGAGTTGTCTGGCTATTGCTCCATGAGTATGTATAACCGGCAGTACCACCCGAAGGATTTGCCGTAGCACTTCCTGTACTACCGCCATTACATAGAACATTCGTTTTTGAAATGCTGACAGATAATGCCGATGGTTGACTAATTGTAACACTGGTAGTTGCAGAACAACTATTTGCATCTCTAACGGTAACTGTATAGGTTCCGGCTGATAATCCGGTTGCGGTTTGTGATGTTTGAGTATTAGACCATGAATAGGTATAAGGTGCTGAGCCTCCACCCGGACTAACGGTTGCTGTGCCGTTATTTCCACCTGAGCAGGAAACATTTACTTGACTGGATATGGAAGCGGTTACCGCGGTTGGTTGTGATATAGTAAACGAACGCGTTGTAGAACAATTGTTAGCATCTTTAATGGTAACGGTATAGGTACCGGCTGTTAATCCGGATGCTGTTGCTGTTGTTTGGCTATTACTCCAATTATAGGTATATGAAGGTGTTCCACCGCTAACTGATACCGTAGCGCTGCCATTGTTACCACCAAAACAAGAAACATTTGTTTGCGAAGTTGAAACAGACAATGCTGTTGGCTGCGAAACCGTTGTACTTTTTACAACAGAACAACCTTTTGAGTCGGTTACCGTAACGCTATATGTTCCGGCTGTTAATCCTGAAATGGAAGAGGCTGTCGAAGTGGTATTCCATAAGTATGTGTATCCGGCTGTTCCTCCCGAAGGACTAACACTTGCTGTACCATTATTTCCTCCATTACAACTAACGGAAGTATTGGAAATGGTAGCTGTTAATTGAGTAGGCTGAGTAATAGTTATTTGAGCTGTAGCATTACAAACATTATTAGCATCTTTTACAGTAACTGTATATGTTCCTGCTGCTAAGCCGGTAGGATTTGCTACTGTAGAACCATTACTCCATGAGTATGTATAAGGTGCAGTACCGCCGGTTCCAGTTGCTGTTGCAGAGCCATTATTTCCGCCATAACACGAAACATTACTAACCACCGATGCCGAAGCCGAAACCCCGGTAACGCTGAAATTTAATGTTTGACCACCGGTTGGGTGACTACAAATATCGGAAACAGAATTATTAACCAATCCTATAGTATAAGTTCCACCTTGAACGAATGAGGGACTTACAGTAAGTACAAAATCTCGCTCGTAGCTTCCTCCTGCAGCACAAACAGCTCCATTTACAGCTGTAACCGTATAAGGGCCACCCGGTCCTGAGATGGTAAAGTCTGAAGGCTGAACGGTACTACATGATACATTCTCGCTAAATCGAATGACAACTTGGTTCTGCCCACATGCCGGGGCTTGAACAATATTATACAAATACGGCCCCACATTATCTACTACTTGTGCTGTTCCACCAAAATTAATAGAATAACCACTTTGAGTAGAACTAAAATTACTAACATTAACAACATAAGTTTGACCTGCTGTAACATTTAAAGCAGCATTGGTAAGAGTACATGAATTTCCTGGTTGGCATGTGTTTGCAGAACCCCCATTCGGACCTGTTACTCCGGCAGTACCACAAAAATTACAACTTACTTGCAAGCTTGGGTTTGAATATATATCTGCACATTCGGCATTCGTTAAATTATAAACAGCCCAATCATAATCGTCTCCACTTGAATTAGGGGTTATAGCAAAAGTCACCGTTCCGGATGTTTGAACTGTAAAGGTGTACCAAACATCGTTTAATTCACCTGCTAACAAGCAATTTCCAGGACACATGTTATCATAGTATGGCAAATGTGTAGGTATTTCAGTAGGAAAATTACCTTGTCCTGAATAAGAGGTAGTTGTAGAGTATGTAGAAAAACATAATGGAATAGCACCAGCACAATCTTGAACAGTAGGAGCCGTTGGAGTTGTACATGAAATGGTTGCAGTCCAACCATCATAAGTAACACTTCCATCAGAAGTAAAAACAAAGGTTAAACAAGACCCTGAAGCAGTAATAGTTCCAGGTGAGGTTGTCCCGGTATATGTTCCTATAAGTGAACTTGATGTATTAGGTCCATTATAAATGTACAAGTAATCGTAACTACTCTCGATATTAAATGCAGAAAAAGCAACCCTGATATTGCCTCCATTATTAGAGCAAAAAGTCATTGTATAATTTTCATTATTTTGATAAGTACCACTACCGCCACCACTATCATAGAAAGTACCAGAACAGGTAGAAATAGTACCGCCGGTATTGATGGTATATGTTTGAGCAAAAATAAGAATAAAGGAAAATATTAAAAATGACAGGGTTAATGTAAACTTTTTCATAGCCATAGGTTTATAATCTGCAAATATATATTTTTTTTTTGAAAACCAAAAAAAAAGCAAACAATTATAATGCTATGAAAATGAGGTGTTTGTAATTAGTTTGTTTTAACTCCATTATTTTTATCAACAAATTACGTCATATTTGAACATTATAGACATTATTTCAATAAAAAACATAAAATAATATAACAATAAAAATATATACAGAGTTAATGTCTTAAAAAAAATATCGTTTTTCAACTAATTCTATAATAAGTATATCATTGAAATTTATCTTATATCTTTGCACCTATGAAAGATAAAAACAGATCCATTTTTAAAAAATGGCGATATAAATATCGTTTAATACTATATAATGACAATACGTTCGAAGAGGTTTTGCATTTTCGCTTATCTCGCTGGAATGTAGCCTTGCTAATTGTTTTAGGTTCGTTTTTTATAGTTTTTCTTACAACTTTCATTATCGCCTATACTCCGTTAAAAGAGTATATTCCAGGGTATCCTGATGCAGATGCATTACAAAAAGCAAAATATAATCAGGCTTTTATTGATTCTATAGAAGACAAATTGCATTATCAAGAAAAATACATGAATAATTTGAAATATTTAATCATGTATGGTGAGCCCATTACAAAAGAAACGGTATTGCATGTTGATACGAGTATTAACTATAAAAATTTGGTTTTAGATGCATCACCCGAAGATTCAGCATTTAGAAAAAAAGTTGAACAAGAGGAGCGTTATAGTTTAGGACAAGAAACGTCGCTTCAATCATTATTTGTACAAAATCATTATTTTATCCCGGCAAAAGGCATCATTGTTAATAAATTCAATAAAAGCCAAAAACACTATGGAATAGATATCGTTACCAAAGCAAAAGACATGGTTTTCTCTATATTAGACGGACAAGTAATTTATGCAGGCTATACTTCACAAACAGGCTATATGGTTGTTGTTCAGCATAAAGAAAATTTACTTTCGATTTATAAACACATGGAACAACTTTTTATAAATACCGGTGACAGAGTTTATGCCGGAGATATGTTGGGTATAGTGGGCAATACGGGCGAACTTACTACGGGACCTCATTTGCATTTTGAGCTTTGGTATAAAGGTCAACCCATTAATCCTGAAAACATTATGACATTTTAACGCATGAAAAAACAATCCATATCTATTTTAGGTTCAACCGGTTCTATTGGAAGACAAGCCATTGAGGTTATATTAGCCCACTCAGATGTATATGAGGTGGATTTATTAACTGCAAATCAAAACGCAGATTTGCTTATTGAACAAGCCGTAATAACTCAACCTAATGCTGTAATTATATACGACGAAGATAAATACGAATACATAAAAAGTAAATTAGCACATTTACCCATTAAAATATTTGCCGGCGAATCATCTGTTATCGATTACATCGATGCATCGGAATGCAATACGGTTATTGCAGCCATTATGGGATTTGCAGGACTTTTGCCCGTAATTAAAGCCATAGAAAAGAAAAAGAGAATTGCTTTAGCCAATAAAGAAACGCTGGTTGTTGCCGGCGAAATTATTCAACGTTTGGTTGAAAAGCACAATGTTCCGTTTATACCGATTGATTCTGAGCATTCTGCATTGTTTCAATGTTTGGTCGGTGAACCATCCGATAGTGTAGAAAAACTTATACTGACCGCATCCGGAGGACCATTCAGGAATCTCACAGTAGAAGAATTAGAAAAAGTAACGGCACAGCAAGCATTACAGCACCCGACTTGGAATATGGGCAAAAAAATAACAATTGACTCAGCAACACTAATGAACAAAGGACTCGAAGTAATAGAAGCTTATTGGCTTTTTGGGATTCCAACCGAGCGTATTCAAGTACTGGTTCATCCACAATCTATTATTCACAGCATGGTGCAATTTCAGGACGGCAGCATAAAAGCTCAACTTGGACTTCCTGATATGCGTGTTCCCATTCAATACGCACTAACATATCCAACCAGACGTTCAAATCCCTTCCCAAAAATTGACTTTACACAACTGAATAATTTGCAGTTTTTTGAACCGGACACCCATCTTTTTCCATGTCTTCAGCTTGCTTACCAAGCCATCGACAAAGGTGGAAATATGCCCTGTGTGTTAAATGCTGCCAATGAAATAGCCGTTGAAGCTTTTCTTATGGGCAAAATTAACTTTTACGATATTCCTAAAATGATTGAAGCCGTTATTTCTAAAATATCGTTAATTCAACACCCTTCTTTACAACAACTAATAGAAACTGATAAAGAAACTCGTATCTTTGCAAATTCCTTAATATAAAATTATTATGAGCGAAATCTTAACTAAAGCCTTACAATTAATTTTGAGTCTTTCTATTTTAGTAATTATACACGAATTTGGTCATTTCTTTTTTGCCAGACTTTTTAAAACCCGTGTCGAAAAATTCTATCTCTTTTTCAATCCCTGGTTTTCGATTTTCAAGAAAAAGATAGGCGAAACAGAATACGGTGTTGGTTGGGTACCACTGGGCGGCTATGTTAAAATTTCCGGAATGATTGACGAATCAATGGATAAAGAACAAATGAAACTTCCTCCGCAACCTTACGAATTTAGGTCGAAAAAATCATGGCAGCGATTATTAATAATGTTAGGAGGTATATTATTTAACATAATACTTGCTTTTTTTATTTATAGCATGGTGTTATTTACATGGGGCGAAAAATATTTACAAAATTCAGAGGTGCGATATGGTATAATGACCGATTCGCTTGGTAAATCAATAGGTGTAAAGAATGGGGATAAAATATTATCACTTGATAATAAGCCGGTAGATAATTTTAGAAAGATAACACACGATATCTTACTCGATGATGTAAAAACCATTCAATTGTTAAGAAACGATTCCGTTATTAACATTTCTATTCCCGAATCAATTAAAGCCGAACTCATCAAAAATCCTTCTTTTATCGAAGTTCGTATTCCTTTTATTGCCGATGAATTTATTAAAAATTCCGTTGGTGAAAAAGCAGGTATTAAAAAAGGCGATCGCTTTATAGCCCTAAACGATAGCAGTGTGAGCTATTTTGACGAGGTAAAAGACTTGCTGTCGCAGAATAAAAACAAACAAGTGAAAATCTCACTTTTGCGGAACAACGATACAGTAACTATTTCGTTAATTGTGCCATCGGATGGGAAATTGGGCATTTTCCCTCTGGCAGATTTAGAAAAATTTTTCAAACTAAAAGAAATTCATTATGGCTTTTTTGAATCCATCCCTGCCGGATTTGAAAAAACATTCAGCATGCTTGACAGCTATATAAAGCAGTTTAAGTTAATCTTTTCGCCCGAAACCAAAGCATACGAGTCCATCGGTGGCTTTATTACTATCGGAAAAATTTTTCCGGCAGAATGGGATTGGCTTTCATTTTGGAGCATGACAGCATTTCTTTCCATCATTCTTGCTTTTATGAATTTACTTCCCATTCCGGCATTGGATGGAGGACATGTTTTGTTTTTGCTTTACGAAATAATTACTCGCCGTAAACCTTCCGACAAGTTTCTGGAATATGCTCAAATTGTGGGTATGGCAATACTTTTTGCCTTATTAATTTTTGCCAACGGGAACGATATTATTAAGTTATTCAAGTAATCGCTGAATTTTTTCAGCTATGTCGTATTCTATTCCCCTGCCCATTAAATATCGAATAAGCTTTTGCTTTCGAACATAGGGATCGCTTTCTTTCAGGTTTTTCCATTTCGATTTTGCCAGGGAAATAAATGATTGCACATATTTCTCTTCTTCAATTTCATTAATTATTTCTTTGTATAGTTCGGCGTTAATGTTTTTTTGTTTAAGTGCAAACTTGATTTTTGTTAATCCCCATTTACTCAAATATAGTCTATCGTGAATGAACGCTTGTACATAACGCTGTTCATTTATATAATTTTGCTTAATCAAATCGTCTATTATGTTTTTTCTGTCTTCTTCGTTTAATGGCGATTTTTTTAATTTTTCATTAATATCGTAAATGCAGTATTCTTTAACTGAACATAGTCGTTGCATTTGCATAAGCCATTTTTTATAATCATCCATTTTTCTGAGCTTTAATAAATCGAGGTTTATCGTTCATATCAAAGTATATTTTTGTGTTCCAATTTTTACTTTCAAAAAATGCTTTCGTTTTATTTGCATAATTTTCGTGTACTTCCATATAGATATATCCGTTAGGATGTAAACATTCTTCAGCAATTTGAGCTATGGCCCTGTAAAATAACAATGGATCTTGGTCCGGGACAAAGAGAGCAATAGATGGTTCGTAATTTGTTACATTTGGACGCATGATTTTTTTTTCGGAAATAGGAATATAAGGCGGATTGCTAACGATAATATCAAATTGTTTTTTAGTGTGAATAAGTGAAGAGTGTAACATGTCGTCTAAAACAAAATTGATGTTAACCTTATGCCGTGATGCATTGCAATTGCTAAGTTTAAGAGCCGAAGGGCTAATATCGGTAGCTGTTACTTCCCAATTGGGTTTTGTTTTTTTTATGGCGATGGCCAAACATCCGCTTCCGGTAGCCAAGTCGAGTAGGTTCGCATTCGCTAATTTTACTTCATTTAATAAAGTATGGCAAAGCTCTTCGGTTTCGGGTCGGGGAATCAGAACATCTGATGAAACATGCAGTTCTAAATTCATAAACCATGCTTTGTGCAAGACATATTGAATGGGCTCAAATTGCTGTAATCTTTTTAATTTCCGTTGAATTTTTGTTTGAGTTTGTTCAGGAATTATTATGTCAAAATTTTCATATAAGGCAATTCTGTTTTTCAATTTTAACACATCGCAAAAAAGCCATTCGACAATCGTTTTAGCTTCATTTTCGGGATAAAGCGATTGCAGGCTTTGTTGAGTGGTATTAAACAACTCTCGTGTTGTCATTTTATTTCTTTTCTATTGCGTTAAAGAACAGACCACACTTCTTTATATAAACCTCTTTAGCTTGAATTAGTCCTAAGCCAGAGGCTTTATGTAAATCGTTGCATGCATCTAACGTATATCCATATTTACTTCGGCATAAAGCTCTGTTGTAATAAAATACCGGATTTAGCGAATCTAATTTAATTAGTGTGTTGTAATCTTTAACAGCTTTGTGTTGCATGCCAAGCGAGACGAAAGTCTGGGCTCGCATAAAATAAGCTTGCTGATTGAACGAATCGTTTTCAATTTCTTTAGAATAATAAAGAATTTGTTTATTTAACGAATCTCTCTCATGAGAACTTAAAGAAATATTAAAAAACGAATCGACTGATAATTTTTGTTGAGCTATTACAGATGTAGTTAAAAATAGCGAAGCAATTACAAAAAAAAACGTTATTTTTTGCATGTTTTGCAATACATTTCTTTTACAGATGGATTTTCGAGTGATTGAATAGAGAGCTTTTTCTTTTTATACAATAAACATAAACGATCCGGGTCAAGTTCTATTGCTTTTTTAATAGCAAGTGTAAATTTCGGAGATGAATATTTATGAGGCAAATGGCTGCAAATGCCTAAATAGCTGAATATCAGCTCGTCAAAAACGTTGTTTTGATTGATGTAGGGTTCAATAAGCTTTGCTGCAAACTCATAGTCCTTTTGCCCCATAAAAATATATGCCAGCTTTAATGAATTTTGCCAATTGGTTTCTGTAAGTTTTGAAATGGCTTTAACCGTATCCAAACTTGCTAATAATATGGGCGAAGGTTCGTCTAACGTGTCTAGAATTTGAATTTTTTTAAATTGAAACTCTAAGTTTAACAAATCTACCGTTCTTCGTTTTAAGCCGCTTCCGTATAAACCACTGATTTCTTTCTGAAAATCGATCATTTGCTTATCGTTTGTAAATTCGTCAAAAAGTATTCTGCAATAAGCTCTGTTATAGTGAATATAGAAATTTTCGGGAGCTAATTCGTAAAGCCTTGCTATTCTATTACAATAATCTTCACCAATTTCGTCTTTATTTACATATTTTTCGAGCCAAAGTTTATTCATTAACAAACCCGATAGCCACAACTTATTCATCAACAATCCGGCATATTCGGGTTTTTCGGGTATTTGTTGCCCAAAAACGGCTTCTTTGCTATATTTTTTTGCAACTACTTTTTTAAAGATATATTTCTGAATAGCCAATGCTTGTGTCAGGTTGTTTTCTTTAATACATTTATTGAAGCGATTTACAACATATTTTTCTTCGTTTTGTTCATCGAGTTTATATGTAATATCCATCTTAATGCGAGCATATCGATGTTTTTGCAGAATGGGTTCCATGCGTTTTTGAAGATTATTTTTGGTAATATATTCTTGAATGGATTTTATATCCATATTGGCTAAGTTTGCCCATTCCGTCCCTTGAACATCGCGTTTAAAATCTTCTATGTTATCGTCTGTAGTAATATTGGTAATAAACTTTGCTTTCTGTCGCTGGCGAAGTGCTTCGATAATGCTTTCGGCTCTTTTCTTTTGCAATTGTTTATTCGATTCATCTGTGCCTTCTACCGACGAATATGCTTCGATGGTTAATTTATTTATCGTAAAATCCGGTTCGTTTAACTTACTAATAAGTGGTTCAATATCTTCCGGTTTGTATTCAAACTTATTTCGCTCAAAAGGTATAATAAATTCCAGGTGTGCTTTTTCAACAATGGGTGTATATTCCGGACCATTGAACGATAAGGTATCAGCTAAAAGCTCAATTTCTTTAGTAAATTCTATGGCCGCTTCATCTTCGAATGATGGTGTAATGACCTTGCAAACATGTTTATCTAAAATAACCAATAAGTTCATCTCGTAAGGTTCATTTATTCCTTGTGGTACTTTCCCTAAAAGAACATCTACTCGTCTTTTACGTTCCTTTTCGTCTTGAACAAGGTTTTTCTTTTCCATTTTTGCCGGTTTCATTCGCTTAAGCATAATTCCTTTGTTCACCAAGCGAAAATCAACAATATTTTCATTTCCGCAGGCATATTGTTCTTGTTGAATAAAATCTACGGCTATACCGTCTGTCGGCTCTTTTATTATCTTTTTCAATTGCTTATATTGGTCGTATTTAAAATATACATTTCCGTCTTTAACATAAAGACCACGTTGCAGGTTTTCGATATTGCGAAATTTATCGCATCGGCGGCATGTTCTTGGTTCGTATGGTTTTAAACCGTATTTTTTAGTTGTATAAGGCAACTGTAATTGGTTTCTTAATGATGCTCCCTGGTTAAACAAAGTGTAATTGCTGAACGTCATGGAAAGATATACTTTCTTTTTGTCGGCATCAAGTGCAGATCCTGTTCCTACCAAGACATAGCGAGTGCTTTGTAATATTTCCATCGCTTTTTTGTCGTTTACCCACTTAAACCCAATGTCGTCAGCAACTTTTCCATATGTAAACATCTCATTTGCCTTAGATATGGGCATTTTTACAACTAATTCTGCTCCAAATCCACTTCCACCATAATATTTTATTCTGTCTGAAGTGGTTTTTTTCTTCCCTTCACCATCTGTCGTTGCATTTTGAATTAACGCCATGAATTTTGCCTGATCTTCGGAAGCATTTTTTAAAATGGACTCACATGTGAATGTGTCTAATTTTTCTTTGTCGCGATAAGTGTTAAGATAAAGTAAAACAAGTTTATTTAGTATTTCGGGCCTAAAATCTTCGGCATCGATGGGGCGGTTGTATATTTCTTTAATTTCTTGGTTGTTGGTGTTAATGTAAGTTTGAGCAAAGCTTAAATTACTTATTAATATAAGTAGAATAAAATATATCTTGCTCATTTTAAAAAAACTAAGCTCATTTTTAATCATTGTTTCGAGTTTATGATTTTTCTGCTCCAATGTAGTAATAATTTCTTAATTTTGATTTTATTTGTGAGAAAATTATTACCAAATCTTGTTTAATAAGTTCGATTTATGATTATTGCCCGAGAATTACGTTCAAAAAATATTGCTGAATACTTAATTTACATGTTTCAACTCGAAGACCTGGTAAGAGCATTTAATGCTGATATTGAAAAAATATACGAAGTGCATATTCGTCATTTTAATTTGAAAGGCAAGGAACTGGAAGAGTGCAAGCATTGGTATGCTACGTTATGCAACATGATGCAAGAAGAAAATATTATGAAACAAGGGCATTTGCAATTTTTACATCATAAAATAAGAGAATTGGAAAGTTTTCATTTACAACTGCTTAATGCAAGCGAAGAGGGAGAATATGTTACGGCTTTTCAAGGTTGTGAGACCGATGTTAATGTTTTTCGGCAAAAAACCGGATTAAAGGGTGATATAGAGCCTGCTCTAACAGCTTTATATACACTGCTGCTTATGCGTATGAAAAAAATGGAAATCAGCGAAGATACATCATCGTCTATGGACAGAATTAGCAAATGGATGGCACTCTTGGCTCAGCAATACTACGAATTCGAAACCGGAAGGAAAGAGGTTTACTAATACATGTTATTCCCAACATCACACAATTACATTACTGAAATCTTATCCATCATTTCATTCAGTGCTTTTTCGAGTTTGCCCTTGATAAAGGGTTGTGCAAGCAATGGAATATCTAAATGCATGGTTAATTTTATTTTAGTAACATAGGCTTCAGTAGCTTTCATCTGAATCCAAAAAAAGAACGTAACGGGGCTTATTTCACCGCTTCCAAATTTGATGTAGTTATTTATTTCCTTATCAATTATAATAATTTCCATTTTTTGACCTTGTACTGTAAACGTGCACCGTTCTTTTTCGACCACTAAGTCTTGAACTTGATCTTTAGGTACGAACGAAACAATGTTCTCAAAATTGCTGAGTAGGGCAAATAACTCATCTGTAGAACGACGAACCGTTCCTATTTTACTTTCAATTTTAAGCATAACGATTTAGGTTATATGCAGTAAGGGACTGAAGGCTACAGTCCTGTCCAAAGTTACGAAATTTTAGGCGAGGCAAAACGTTTAAAATATTGCTAAACCCCTTATTGCATAGAGCTATTTTTATAGTCATGTGCTTTATTTTTACTCTTATCATTTTTTTTCTGATTGGATTAAAATGTTACCACTTTGTCAGCCCAAACAACCAAATTAACGCAGTCAATCATTGTAGAAATCGGGCAAGTGTCTGAATCTTTTAATTGTCTTGATTTTAAACAAGTTCCACAAGCCAATAATTCTCCGCCAAGATTCACAAAGATTTTTAATTGTTCGTCAACATTGTATTTTTCGTGGGTTAATCCTTCGCATTCAACAGCTTCGCCCATTAAAAAAACGTTCACTTCGTGACTTTGTTTTTTTGCTGTTACTGCAAAACGAAAAGCATTCCATGCTTTTTCATATTCTTTAGTTTCGATGATAATTCCGATTTTCATGATTCAGTTTTTAAAATTAGTAAATCCATCTCCATGCGAAAATCATAGCTATAAATAAGCTTCCATAAATAATTGGAATAAGATACATTGCTTTATTTGATGAGTTATTTTGCACTTTTTTATTCAACCGTTTAACAACTGCAATACTTATCCAAACACCTGTAATTATTATTAAAGTTAACAGAGACGAAACGAACATATTTAACCAAGCTGGGGTTGATTGCAAAATAATTTTTCCGTCAATAATTTGTTGAGCGGTTGTTTTTCCAGTTACATCAGAAAAAAGATATTCAAAATATGGTAGTCGTGAGGTTGATTTTAAAATGGCTTTGTCAAGATGGGCAGCAGCAATAATTGGTATGAATGCAATACTATAGGTCAAGAAATAGTCTTTTATTTTTATAGAAATGCCCAATAATTTGGAAATGATATATGGTATAACCCATATTAAAAACGGAATAATCGCAAAAAGAACAATTCCATTTAATATACCATATACTATTTTATTGGATATAGCAAAAGGTTTCAATAACAAGTTTGGCAGGTAACCCAGAATAGTATCTGTTACTTTCCATTCTGACCAAATTTCTGATATTACAAAGCCTGAAACAATTAAAACAAAAACCATTTCAGCCATTTTTAAGGGCTTTAATTTAAATAAATCGTTGGCAAAACCAATGTATGTTAGTTGAGGATTTGGTCGTTCTACGTTTTTTTCTGATTGATACTTGCTACATGTTTTTAGACAACCGGCACATAAAATACAATCTGCATTATTGTCAATGTTGCCAGGATATAGGTCAACTCCACAACTTTTATAATTCCAATTATAATGGTAATCCCTTTGAATACAAGATTTGTCTTTGCAAGTTTCACATGTTTTAGGATTTTTTACTCGCCAACCAAAAAATGAAAGTCTGGAATACAAGCCCAACAAGTAACCAACAGGGCAGACATACCGGCAAAACGTATTTTTCTCATAAATACTACCAATAATTATTGAAACGCCAACAATCACTAACAGATATATTGCCATAAAAAAAGGATTACGATGTATTGCAAATCCTTGTATCCCGACAAACAGAATTATGAAGTAAAAAATGGTTATAACCCAACCCGAAAGCAACCATTTTGGGCGTTTTCGTTTTAATCCGATTTTAGCAAAAAAAGAAGTGATTATTTCTATAGGGCAAACCATACACCAAATGCGTCCAAAAAAGATTGCCATAATAATGATTGCAGGCCACCAATAAGACCAAACTATAAGGTTTCCAAGGTTTGTGTTTCGTAATTGTTTTTGGAACTCGGCATCAGTTGAATAAGCCATTAACCCTGTTGCGATTAAAACAATATAGGCAACAAGAGAAACGTATTTCAGCGAAATTGGGAAATACGCTTTTCCTAAATATTTGTTTATTTTATTGAGCATATTTTTTTCAATTTTGACATTAGATTTCTGTCTGTTAATTGTCAAATTATATGTCTTTTTTTAGCATTGGCTTTAACTTATTCTTGTTTCCAGGTTCCGGGCGATTTTCTCCACTCCGAAAGTGTTTCGAGGTGATGCTGTTCTACATAATTCATTTCAATAGCAGTTTTTATAAGTGTTTCGTAATTACTGAGCGTATGATAATCGCATTGTTTTTCTTTAAATGCATTGATAGCAGCATCAAATTGATAGGTAAAAATAGCTGTCAGTCCAAGAACTTCGGCTTCGGCATCGCGCAATGCCTGAACAACTTTTAAACTGCTGCCTCCGGTAGAGAGCAAATCTTCTATAACAACAACTTTCTTCCCTTTTGGATTTTCGCCTTCGATAAGGTTTTCCAAACCATGTTTTTTGGGTTCGCTGCGAACATAAACATAAGGAAGGTTCATTTCTTCGGCTACCATAATACCGTAGGCGATGGCTCCTGTAGCCACACCGGCTATTACTTCTACGTTGGGATAATATTGCTTAATGGTTTGAACAAATCCTTTAGCGATAATCCTACGCAATTCGGGATAGAAATATGTTTTGCGATTGTCGCAATAAATAGGAGACTTCCAACCCGAAGCCCATGTAAAGGGTTGTTCAACATTCAATTTTATTGCTTTAATTTGCAATAGATTTTTGGCAATCTCAACTTTTAATTCCTGACTCATGAAATATACGATTTATAATTATAACCATGAACTTTTAATTACAGATAACGATACGTTAACTGCCGGCAAAGATATAATTTTTTGCGAACCTTTCGATTGGAGTAAAATCATTTCTGCATTCGATGAAAAATCGTTATGTTTAATTTCTTCTCAACCGGATATAACGTTTAAAGAATTTCAATCAAATTACCATTGTATAGAAGCTGCCGGTGGTCTTATTCTTAATGACAACAACGAATGGCTAATGATTTATCGCTTAAATAAATGGGACTTGCCTAAAGGCAAAATGGACAAAGGTGAAACACCACTACAAACGGCAGTTAGAGAAATAGCAGAGGAATGCAATGTCCATTTACAAAGCGATAAATGTAGTTTTTTGGTGAATACCTACCATACATATAAGTTGAATAATACTAAGATTTTAAAAAAAACACATTGGTTTTTTTGCCAATACAAACAAATAGAAATGCTAATTCCGCAAAGCGAAGAAGATATTGAAAAAGTAGAATGGGTAAATACACAACAATGGGAAAAATATAAACAAAATAGTTATCCGTCCATCATTCAGGTTATAAATAAGTATTTAAACAACGACTATTAGTTGACTTACTGTTAATGCCGTCATTTAAAGGCATTTTTCGGCTCTTTGTCATTTTCTGATTTTACCAACGATTGGTTCAATCTACTTTCGCCGAAAAAAAAGATAGTTAATATATGTTAAAAAATCCAGAAAACTATTTTAGTTTTAAAAGTTTTCATGTAGCTTTGCAAAACTATTTTAGTGAAAAAAGTTTTCTTATGGCATCAACGGAAACCATTCTAAAAGAAACATTAGCATTATATAAAAAGATGGGTATAAGAGCTGTTACGATGGATTTTGTTGCTGAGCACCTGGGCATGTCTAAACGAACGCTCTATGAACTTTTTCCAAATAAAAACGATTTAATAAATGCCTGTTTAAGCCTTGCAATAGAAGAACGAAAAGCCAAAGCTCAAGAAATTATAAGCCAAAGCGAGCATATTATTGAAACGTTTATTTTGTTTATGCGCTTTCGCATTAATGAGTTGAACCAAGTAAACCCGCTTTTTATTTACGATTTAAAGAAATATCATCCCGAAGTCTCTTGCCAAAAAACAGCAGAATTTAACTCGAATATGGAATCAAATATCCGGAAATTTATAGAAATGGGGAAAAATCAAAAGCTGTTTAGAGAAGATGTTGATTCCGAAATTGCTTCAAAAATAGTATTGGAGCAAATTAACATTATTCAAAACGACCAACTTTTCCCTTATGATAAATTTCCGCCTTCAAAGCTTTTTGAGCAAGTTACCATCAATTTTATACGTGGCATTGCAACGCTAGATGGTTTAACAGTTATTGATAAGTACTACGAAAAACATAAAAGCGAATAAAATATGTATCTAAGAAATCTTAAACCATTAGTCTTTTTGTTAGCCCTGTTTCCATTGGGCATAATAGCACAAAATAATTCTATGAACTTGTCTTTACAACAGGCGATAGAATTAGGAATTAAGCAAAACCTTATGCGTCAAGTTTCCCAGCTTGAAGTAGAGAAGAAACAAGCCAAAGTAAACGAATACATGGCCAATCTTTTTCCTACTATAAAAGCATCGGGAAATTATAATCGCAACATTGATCGCCCTGTAATTTTTATGCCCGCTGGTCCGCCATTTTTTGGGAGTGTATTAAAAATGGGTTCTGAAAATAGCTATACAGGAGGTGTTAGTTTTGGTTTACCCCTATTTAATATGGCTATTTACGAGTCGATAGCATTGGGAAAAAAAGATTTGGAGATAACCAAAGAAAAACTTCGCGAAAACGAAATTCAACTTACTACAAACATAAAAAAAACATATTACAATTTATTGCTTTTAGACGAATCGTATAAGGTAATGAACAAAAGCTATAAACATGCTTTAGATAATGTTCAAAATATTACTCAAATGAACCAGCAAGGTATGGTTTCCGATTACGATAAAATTAGAGCTAAAGTACAAGTGGAAAACCTGAAACCAAATTTGGTCCAACTACAAAAGAGCTACGATAACGTCATGCGTTTGTTTAAGCTCTTACTCAACATAGATGACAGTATTCAAGTAACGATAGATACAACGCTGATTTTAGATAATAATATTGTTGAGACAATAAATAAAGAAATACAATTCGACAACAATACAACCCTTCGTCAGTTAGCGTTGCAAAAAGATTTATTAAAAAGCCAATTGCGACTCACACAAAGTGGATTTTACCCTACTTTAACAGCAATAGGCAATTACCAATACCAAAGCCAAGCCGATAATTTTAAATTTAATGATTATAAATGGGTAAAAACATCCATTTTAGGTTTACAACTTAATATTCCGATTTTTGCTGGTTTAGTTGTACATAGGCAAATAAAACAGGTTAAAATAACAACGAAGGAATTAGAACTTCAAGAAGAATTTACACGCAAAAATATCGAAAGCCAGATTGAAACGGCTATCAGCAATATGCAGGTTGCTCAGGAAAAGCTCTCGTGGGCACAGCAAAATATGCTCTTAGCCGAACAAGGTTATAATATAGCAAAAACGCGATATAACACAGGTCAAAGCACATTATTAGAGCTGAATGATGCAGACAATGCCTTAACTCAGGCTCAACTTAACCATATTCAAGCAAAATTCGAGTATTTAAATGCAAAATTCGATTTGGAACAATTAATAAACAATAATAAGTAAAAACAATAAAATCAAAATAGTATGAAAAAGATATCCTTTATTTTATTTCTTGCCTCTACAATATTTTTTGTATCGTGCAAACCAAAAAACAACGAAGAAAAGAAAGTTGAAACCGAAATTCCACTTATAAAAACCATGGTTATAGAAAAGAAAAATATAGATAGAACGGTTACTTATTCTGCTAACATTATGGCATACGAAGAAAACCATTTGGCACCGGCAGCAGCTGGAAGAGTGGATAAAATTTTAGTGGACGTTGGTGATGTGGTAACAAAGGGTCAAACGTTAGTCTTGTTGGATAGAACAAACTACAATCAAACAAAAATTCAATTCGATAAACTAAAAATCGACTTGTTACGAATGGACTCGCTTTATAAAGTGGGAGGAGTATCTAAGCAACAATACGAACAAGTAAAAGTACAATACGATGTAACCAAAAACACACTCGATTTTCTTGAAGAAAATACCACTTTAAAGTCGCCTATCAATGGTGTTATTACCGGCAAATATCTTAACGATGGAGAGTTGTTTGCTATGAGTCCCGTTCCCTCTATTGGCAAGCCGGCTATTATTTCTATTATGAATCTAAATAGTGTAAAACTTTTGGTTGCCATTCCTGAAGCTTATTTTCCGTCTGTTAAAAGAGGCATGGAGAGTATCATTACATTAGATATATATCCGAACAAGGAGTTTAAAGGTAAAATAGACAAAATCTATCCCACCATTGATAATATGACCAAAACGTTTACCGTAGAAATTGTTATTCCTAACCCAAATCAATTATTGCGTCCGGGTATGTTTGCTAAAGCAGAACTAAATTTAGGCAAAGTAGAGTCGATGTTAGTGCCTTCTTATGCTGTTTTAAAACAAACAGGGTCCAATGAACGTTATGTTTTTGTATATCAAAATGGAACAGCTGTTCGAAGGGTAGTTCAAATTGGGGTTATTTTAGACGATATGCTTGAAGTTGTAAGTGGGTTGAACGTAAATGACGAGCTCATATTCCAAGGGCATACTTCGTTGCTTGACGGAATGAAGGTAAAGAAACAATAATTTTTTAAAAGAATAAGACTATGAGCCTATATAGTAGTTCAGTTAAAAGCCCCGTTACCACCATAATGATTTTTATCGGGGTGATAGTACTCGGAGTTTATTCACTCTTTAAAGTACCTGTTGATTTAATGCCCAAGGTGGAAACTCCAACGCTAAGCGTTATAACTTTTTATCAAGGAGCCAATGCTACCGATATAGAAGAAAATGTTTCTAAACCACTCGAAAACCAATTAAGTTCGCTTCAAGGCTTGAAAAAACTTACTTCTTCAAGCAAAGACAACGTTTCATTAATTCAAATAGAGTTTGAATATGGTACCAACATTGACGAATCTAGCAATAGTGTTCGTGATGCAATAAGTATGGTTGAAAAAATCTTACCTGACGGATGTGAAAAACCACTTATTTTTAAGTTTAGCACTGACATGATTCCCGTTGTAATATACGGTGTTACAGCAAAAGAAAGTTATCCCGCATTAAGCAAAATTCTTCAGGATCGCTTAGTAGATAAGCTTAGTAGAATTGATGGAGTAGGTACGGTAAGCATTGTCGGTGCACCCATAAGAGCTGTTCAGGTAAAGTGCGAACCTCGAAAACTCGATGCGTATAATTTATCAATAGAGCAAATTGGTAATGCCATACGGGCCGAAAATATTTCCTTGCCTTCGGGAAATATCGAAACAGGTAGCCTCGATTTATCGGTTCGTGTTAATGGTGATTTTGTAACAAGCGATATAGTTAAAAATATCATTATTACCAATCAGAATAATAAAGTAATCAGAATTAGCGATATTGCAAGAGTAACTGACAGCTTAAAAAAATCGACAGTTGATGAAAGAGTGAATGGTCAACATGGTGTTCGTTTTTTGGTTCAAAAACAATCCGGATCCAATACGGTAAAAGTGGCAAAGTTGGTAAAAAACAAATTAGAAGAAATAAAAAAAGATTTGCCCCATGATATACAGTTTGTTGAATTAATTGATACTTCCAAGTTTATTAATAATTCGGTCAACAGTTTAGAAGAAACATTGCTTTATGCTTTTATTTTTGTGGTTTTTGTTGTGTTAATTTTCTTGGCACGATGGAGAGCAAGTTTTATCATTCTATTAACCATTCCTGTTTCGTTGATTAGTGCTTTTATCTATCTATACTTATCGGACAATTCGATCAATATAATTTCATTATCTGCTCTTGCCATTGCCATTGGTATGGTTGTGGATGATGCGATTGTTGTTTTGGAAAATATTACAAAGCATATCGAACGAGGAAGTAGTCCACGTGAAGCAGCAATATATGCAACCAACGAAATTGGTTTAGCAGTTATAGCTTCCACTTTAACCATATTAGCGGTATTTCTTCCTTTAACTATGATTACTGGTTTAACCGGCGTCTTTTTCCGCCAATTGGGATGGATTGTTTCAATTACCATGTTTGTCTCGCTAATTGCTGCTCTAACTCTTACACCTATGTTAGCATCGCAAATGTTAAGAGGAAACCTTTATTATAAATATAAACCCAATCGCTTTGTAGAAAAAGCAAACCGTTTTTGGGGATATTTCGATAACTTATATGCAAAATCGCTTCAATTTTCATTACGACACAAAACGCTAATTATTATTTCGTCTATTGCAATTTTTGTAGGAAGCTTAATGATTTTCAAATTTATTGGAAAAGAATTTATGCCGGCTTCGGATAATGGTAGAATTAATGCCTCTATTGAGTTACCGCAAGGAATCAGACTAAGCGAAACGCGTAAATTGGCAGATACCATTGAACAAATTATTAAGACTCAGTATCCGGAAATTACCGGAGTCGCAACAAGTATTGGAACCGGCGAAGGGGGGAATTTGATGACTGCTTTAACAAAATCAGCTTCGTACATTATCAATTTTACAATGGTATTAACCGAATCGTCCAACCGACAACGCGATATATTTCAAATAGGCGAAGGACTTAGACAAGAGCTTAAAAAATTCCCTCAAATCGCCACGTATATTGTCGATCCCGGAGCTTCGCGCAGCATGGGGTCTTCTATGATGATGGGTGGAGGCGGCAGTAATTTGGAAGTTAAAGTATTTGGATACAACTTCGACCAAACAAATAAAATTTCGGAAGATATTGTACAGTTTTTAAAAAATCAAACAGGATTTAAAGATATTACGGTAAGCCGCGATAAAGATAAAGCAGAAATTCAAATTATCCCAGACAGAGATAAGCTATCGCAATTAGGCATTAATACGTCTATCTTGGCTTCGTCTGTTAGAAATAGAGTACTTGGGATGACTGCCAGTAAATACAAAGAAGACGGAACAGAGTATGATATTATTGTAAAATATGATGATGACTATTTAACTACGGTTAAAGATTTAGAAAATATGTCTATCATGGGTCCGAGAGGCAATACTGTTAAATTAAAAGACATATCACAAATCAAGCAAATGTACACGACTCCAAATGTTGAACATGAAAACAAGATTCGAGTTAATAAAATAATTACAACCCTCGATGGTCGTGATTTGGGTTCTGCTGTTGACATTATTAACAATCATATTAAAGAGATGGACATGCCTAAAAATATTTTTGTTGAAGTAGGTGGAGCAGCTAAAGACATGCAAGATTCTTTTAAAGATATTGCAATGTTGTTTTTATTGATTATTTTATTGGTTTACATCGTAATGGCGTCACAATTCGAATCGCTTCGCGAACCATTTATTATTATGTTTTCGGTTCCGTTTGCTATTACCGGCGTTTTCCTCTCCTTATTTATTACCGGAACTTCATTAAATTTAATTTCCGGTATTGCAATCGTAATGTTGGTGGGTATTGTTGTTAAAAACTCTATCGTACTCATTGATTTTACCAATATTTTAAGAAACAGAGGAATGTCCATTTCAAAAGCAATTATCGAAAGTGGAAAATCTAGATTACGTCCTATTTTAATGACCTCATTAACCACTATTTTAGGGATGTTTCCTCTTGCCATAAGCTCGGGAGAAGGGGCAGCCATGTGGAGACCAATGGGTATTGCTATGATTGGAGGTATGATTTTCTCTTTGCTTATCTCTCTTATTTTAGTTCCTGTTATTTATAGCCTTTTCGGTAATTCCAGAATTAAACGTATTCGTAAAAACATCCGTAAAAATTTATAGTTTATGAAAGCAGTATTTATAGTATATAATCAGGCGTTGACCGAACAAGTTGAGCAGGCATTCGTTTCGCTTAGCATCAGAGGTTTTAGCAAGTGGGAAGAAATGCAAGGAGCAGGTAGTAAAAATGGCGAACCTCACCTTGGAACTCATACATGGCCTACGATGAATTCCGGTATCATTACTATTATTGATGATGCAATTGTTCCAAAATTATTAAACAAAATCAAAGATATCAATGAAGTTGCCGAGATGCAAGGTATCCATGCTTTTGTTTGGAATATTGAAAATATGGTATAAAAAAGATTTGGAAAATTGAAATGCAGGTAGTAAATTTGCAATCCCAAATTTAGGGCCCATAGCTCAGTAGGTTAGAGCACCTGACTCATAATCAGGGGGTCGTAGGATCGTGCCCTACTGGGCCCACCAAAGCATCTGCCAATCAGATGCTTTTTTTATGCACTATTGCTATATTATATACAGTCAAAGATAGTGTCCCAAAAAGTGTGTAAAGTTTATTTTTAAGGGTCGACTTTGCAAGTTCTTTGACAAAGCATTAGTATTTAGTGTTGGCTATATTATTTCTTTGTCAATTCCATTTTCTACAAAGTCCTCGAAGTTTTTATATATAGTTTTTGTCACTCCTTGTCGTGATAATATTGGTTCTAAATTTTTTTCAACAAGGTCGGGATTTGGGTCTGCTATTATTACTTTGTTTATGCGGTTTGCCTTTTGAAATAGTAGTCGGTTAAATGCATCTTCATTTCCTTTCCAACCAATTATAACAAGCGTTTCAACATAAGTAAGATAAATTTCCATATTGTAAAAATGGCGTAAAGGCATTATAAATTCGTCTTTGTCACGGTAAGGCAGAAGCAATGCAGGAAAATAGTTGTTAAAATTGTCGTTTCCGATAATTTTGAGTTGAGATTTGTCAATAGTAAATTTTCCTAAATTGTGTTTGTGTAGTGATGCTTCAATACCCCAAGAACTCCAGTCAATCATATTGATATGGTCTCCAAGCAATTTGTAATATAATTGAAAGAAATTGATATTATTTTCAAATAACCAATCTGCTGTATTACTGTTGAATTTTGAAATGTCAGGAAATTTCCAACCCCAATTCCAAGAACCGTGGGGTTTGAAAATACAAATAGGACTGTTATTTACATTTACGTAGTCATCAAGTGTAGTAAGTGAAGTCTTGAATTGCTCCTCAATAAAAGTTTCTAAAATTGTGTCCTGATTGAATGAAACAAAAGCAAACTTTTTAAATGATTGTCTGCCATAAATGTTTTTTACACTCGCTGCATAAGACTTTTGAAGTATGTTAGCCAATTTCGCATAAAGATTTTTTGCAAAATATTCTTCGGTTACACGTTTAGTAACATCTCTTAAAACTTCCTGTAAATAGTACTGAATATTGATGTGTCGGGATAAAACTGCTTGATTATTTTCTTTATGTATATTTTCCCATTCATGCTCAAATAATTCCTCTACATCGGGATTTTCGTTTTGTAATAAATGAAGTGATTGCTTTACGCCTTTGTAACGTCTGAAATAATTAACAAATTTTTTATCAAATAGTGCAGGTCCCAAAGGTGGTCTTAATGGGTCCTTCTCAAAATCAGTTTTTTCATTGCCATAAACACAATTTGCAGATGCACCAGCTCCAAACACAAACATTACTTTCCTATCGTAATCACTATACCAAGTATCGCTTTGATGATTTTTTTTTGAAGGATTAACTTTGTCGCTGTTTATTATTAGTTCAATAACTTCATTGGCTAATACCCAGCCATACTCACTGATTTTTTCAAGTGTTTTTTCAGCGTGTTTTAATTCTCGGTAATCTTTTAGTTTGGTTCCTTGAATAACAATAGTATAATCAGGAAAATTCATTTCTTTAAATTTCCAACCAGCGTATACGTCTCCATATTTGGTATAAAAATATTGCAGCCCGTTCATTTTCCTTCTATTATTTTTTGTTCGTCTGGTGTTATGTCATAAAGTTTGTAAACTAACTCGTCAATTTTCTTTTCCTGTTCGCTGCTGTCTTTGCCTTGTTGTTTGAGTAAAATTATTTTGTCAACCAGTTTGGCTATTTCGTTTGCGTCTTTGTCTGATGGCTTGTAAATAGGGATTTCAAGTAGCGGTTCTTTATCTAATTGATAATTGTTGCCCTGCATTTTTCCTTTTTTGCGAAGCCAAAAAGCAACAAGTTTTGAGTTCAATAAACCTGTTAAATATTTCAAGTTAATTCTGTTTGAACGAATTATGTTGAAAGACATCATAACATATGCTTCTTCTTCAGTATAAGCAAATGTTGGAACAGAACATTTTCTTACGCACAAAACTTTTTCTCCTTTTTCGAAAAAGTATTCATCTCTTGGCCAATGTAGATTATTAAAACTAAGTTTCCCTTGTTGATTTTCTCTGCGGTCTTCCATTATTTCCTTGAACTTTTCCAAGTGGGAAATAAGTTTAGGAGCATCGTTTTTGAAGTTCTTTTTAGTCATGTAGATTATTTCTTTATCATAGTCGTTTATTGAATATTTGTCAATTAAATAAGGTTCATAAACAGGCTTGATATATCTGCTTTCCCTTGCAGATAATTTTCCAAAATAACCTTTGTCAATAATGAAAACACCATCGCCAACTTTAATATTTTCTTTTTTAACCCTTGCTGGGGGTAGCTTTAATATGTTGTTATTATTTATAACATCTGGATTTGGAACAATTCCTTGGGCAATTTCTTTCTTTGGGTCTATAAAGAAATTTTGTTTTGCTTTTATTTTATCGAGTAAACCTGAGTTCTCATCTGTGTTGAATGTTAGCGGCTTATCAATCAAATTGGCTTTTGTCACTAAAGGAGATAGCAAAACAGATTTTTCAGTTTCTTTGCCTTCCAATAAATTCAACACATCTTGCAACATAAGTTTATCACCTTCCAGTTTTCTGTAATCAAAAGTGTAATTGTCTGAGGTTTTTGTTTTCTTGAAAAGCATAATCATTGTTTGAATAGAGGCATTTTCAAAAATCATATAAGCACCAAAGTCAGTAAGGTTTATAATTTGACTATTTTGAATTACAATGTTTCTAAAGTTGGATGCACCTGCATTTGTTACCCAGTTATTGGTTGCGATGTAACACAAATAATTATTCGGTTTTAAAATCTTTAAACCTAAATCGCCAAACAAATACCAAATGTCCATTTTGCCCTGATAACACTCAAGGTTACGCAAACCATTGAAAGCATCTCTGTTTTCATATTCCTTTATGTATGGCGGATTTCCTATGATTAAATCAAAACCCTCAAACTCGCCTTTATTGTTGAGCACTTCGGGAAATTCAAAACGCCATTCAAAAGCATTTTTATACAAGGCATTCGTTTTTATCTCTTCTATTTCCTTTGAGAGTTTTGTAATGTCGGCTTCTAACTTTTGTTGTTTTTCTTTTCTTGCTTTTTTCTCCTTGCTGTCAAGTTCAAAAAGTTTGCCTTGATTTAACAAATTGTAAAGGTCGCCACTTAATTTACTTAGCTTAATTACTTTGGGGTCATTATTAAAAATCTCCGTTCTAAAGTCAGATTTAATGCTATCAATTATTTTTTGCAAACCTCTTTTTACATCACGGCTTTTTTCGTTTTTGTAATCGTTTACAAATCCTCTGTATGCTTTGATGTCATACTTAATGCTTTTTAGTGCTTTGGCCAAGTCAGCGTCCAAAGGGAAACGGCTTAATAAACTGTTACCGCATTTAATGTTGATGTCGATATTGGGAAGTGTTTCAAGCTCGGTGTATTCTGCTTCTTTGTAGTAAGCATTTTTCAAAAGTTCAATCCACAAACGCAAACGGCAAATGAGAACTGATTTGGGGTTGATGTCAACGCCAAACAAGCAATTTTCAATAATGGTTTGCTTTTGGTGAAACAAGGTTTTCTGCAAACGCTGAACTTCTTTGCTGATTGGTTTTCCGTTTTGCAGTTTATATTCAATTGGGTTTCCTTGTTGGTCGGTAATAATTAGTTCATCGTTTACGATTTCAATTTCATAACCGCTTACAATATTCCCTTTGTCATCGGCTAATATGCCTAATTCTGCTTTTATTGCAATAATTTCATTGAGTGCCGAAACTAAAAAGTGACCTGAACCTACTGCCGGGTCGCAAATGTGTAATGAGTTGATGATTTCATTTGCTTTTAAAACATCTTCCGTTTTGTAATGCCTTGAAGTATAGTTTTTAATGTCGTCAAATTTGTCAAATAGCTTTTTGCCTTTTTCTGATAATGTTTCGTTGAACTTTTCTACAACTGCCAAACGGATTGATTGACGGCACATATACATTGTGATAAATGCAGGTGTAAAAATTGAACCGTCTCGGTAGCCGTTTATTTTTTCAAATACTTTTCCAAGAACAGATGCATTTATCAGTTGCTTGTTGTCTTTTTGCCAATCTTCTGTTCCTTCACTGGCAAAGTCGTAAGCATCTAGAAACTGAAATAAGTAATCCAAAGAGGGCAGCGTAGCTGTCTTCTTTTTGATTTCTTTTAAGATGGTTGTATTTATTAGTTCAAGTTGCCCATCATTTTCAAGTGAATTGATTTTTATGGTTTGGTCTTCCAGTTTACTGATTTCAAAAAGGGAACTGTTTAAGTATGGAACACGGTTGTATTTAGTTTTGATGGCTTCTGATCTGTCGGGAATGTTTACAGCTAAAACTTTGTGAAACAGTTTAAATAGTTCGTCAAAGTCGTGTATGGTTTCTGAATTAAGAAAACGGTAATCTTTATTGCCTTGATGATAAGATATAAGTTGACCTTCCAGTAATTTCAAAAACAAAATTCTGTTTATCCAAGTAATACAAAGTTCTAAAGCAATGTTGAATGTTTGCTCCTCTTTGTTTTCACCATAAACCTTGATGTCGGGAATGCGGTGAAAAGTGTCTTCCGTTTTTAACGCTTCAATTGTCAATTCAATTAGTGAAGCTGCATTTTTGTTTTCTTTCTTTCGTCTGATTACATTTTTCGTTCCTTCTCTTGCTTCTTCAAGTCCGATAATATGAAGCAACTCTTTGTAAAATCTTTCATTGAGAGTGTTGCTGTCATTTGGCGAAGCAATTTTTAATAAATGTTGTGGTGAAAGAATTTTATAGAGTGCAACAAGTTCTTTATCATCTTCAGTATTATTATTTCTTAAAATTTTTTCATAGTCACGAATATCAAAGTATATACAATGAATTTCATCTTCGATTTTTGAAATTATTTTAGAAATTTCCTCATAAAACCAAGGGTTATCTTTTTTGTCGTTGAGTTTGGTTTTATAAAGTTTTTTTATCTGGGTATTACGGTAAATGTGTTTATCGAATTGATTTGCATCAATGATAAACCATTCATAAACATTGGTTATTACAAGTTGTTTGAGTTGAATATTATTTGATTGGTTTCTTTCATTCAGATAGTAAAGTATGAGTTCGTGCAATGCTTTTTTATTGGCATTGTCAGCCGAAATCATTTCTTTAACATTCGATGGTCTTTTCGCTTCAATAATTACTGCAACATCGGTGTCAGTTGATTTGCCGATATGAATTACCAAATCCTTTTTATCTTTGGTGTTTATTGCGTTGCTGTCAATGTAGTAAGTATCACGAAGAAAATCACGCAGATTATTTTTTAAATGTTCTTCGCTTTCGTCTTTGGGTTGTTTCTCAATAACACTAATCTTGTCAAGTAAAGCAATAAGGTTTGCCTTGAATTTATCTCTTTCGCTTTCATTAGGTCTTTGTTTCAAGAAAGCCTTTAATGCCTTTTTCGGTGTTTGTGTAATAAACTTCATAAAAATTGATATAAAAAATATGGTGCTAATTTACAAAGATAAACTGAATATCAGTATCAGAAGTGTTGGCAAAATAGTTCTTTGGTTTTTGCCGAAGGATTGGCTTTGCATTTTTCTTTCTTGTGGTCGGCAAAAAAACTAAATCTTTTGTATTTCCAACCAGTCACTTTTTTATTTCGTTTTTCATTATCAAATTCATTTTGTTAATTTGTCGTCTTCTGTATTACTTATGCCTTGCTGATAACGGGCGAGGCTAAAAGCTGGCGGGCATTTCGGAGCACTTTTCTGTTAATCAAGCATCGCAAAACTTACAGTTTTGATGGATGCTCTGAACCGTCTTGAACAAAAAAAGCCCCAGTATAAACTGAGACTTTTGATTTTTTCGTGGGAGCTATCGTCTCGTCCTTAAAGACGAGAGAACCTATGACCCTCCCGATAGTATCGGGATGCTCTGAACCGTCTTTAACAAAAAAAAGCCTCAGTGTTAACTGAGACTTTTGATTTTTTCGTGGGAGCTATCGTCTCGTCCTTAAAGACGAGAGAACCTATGACCCTCCCGATAGTATCGGGATGCTCTGAACCGTCTTTAACAAAAAAAAGCCTCAGTGTTAACTGAGACTTTTGATTTTTTCGTGGGAGCTATCGTCTCGTCCTTAAAGACGAGA
>ENA-UOWE01001366-UOWE01001366.1-activated-sludge-metagenome-genome-assembly--contig:-NODE-1366-length-30285-cov-5.732054_pt1 | contig 30285 bp, 23 predicted proteins | sample MGYA00249841_ERZ761562 | MGnify/ENA primary metagenome ERZ761562 (study PRJEB28883, sample SAMN05720200) | activated sludge metagenome | isolation source: Anaerobic digester | place: Japan...
TTTTTATTACAAAGGAAATTCGATACTTTCGTTACCTCCACCCTTAGGACAAGTTCGCACAGCTGATATCTTTGCTTTTTCGCCTTTTGCAGCTGTTATTTGAACTTTAAGTTTACGTTCCCAAACGCCGGGTTCAACTTCTTTCCAATCCGTACCACTAAGTATTTTTATTCCTTCTTGGTTAAATTTTGTTTGTTTTATGTCAATGTTGCAATTTTTGTGAATTAATACAACTTTAACCTTAACAATAACTTCATCACCCGTTTTGTATTTCGACTTTTCTTTGCCGTCAATAGAAAGAGTAATTTCACAAGCTAAAACAGCAACTGTGGTAATCAATACCAAAACTAAACTTAAAATAATCTTTTTCATATTACTGAACCATTAATTTATATGTAACATATTTTAAACCGGATGATATTTTTACAAAATAAATGCCAGGTTTAGCATTTTCTGCCTTCGGATACCAGAAAAATATGTGTTCACCACTTTCGTAAATCTTAGATGGAAACTGACGAACCAGTTTTCCATCCATATTGTAAATGCAAACACTTAATTTTGTATCATTTGGAATCGATACTCGTATTTGCGATTCGTCGCTTGCAGGGTTTGGATAAATGGACACATTTCCGCCATTTAGCATTTCAGAGATACCTGTTGTACCAAATGTTTGTAACGTCATTGCTTTATACACCAATTTATTTTGACTATTGTAAGAGAAATAATAATCAGCCGGATTTTGAATTTGATTTATACCCTTGGTAAATGAAAAAGAAGCCCATGGACCATCGGGTATAGTACTTTGTGCCGAGTTACTTTCGGTAAACTCAATATAGACTTTATAGGTTCCATCGGGCTGCAAAGCACCATTTTTATCCTTACCATTCCAAACTACTGTATGAGTTGAATGAGACGTCATTGAAACGCCTGTAATAGCATCGGTCGTATTACCTCCCGACATTTGATTCCATTTTACCAAATGAACTTTATAAGTAGATGCCCTTAATTTTAAGGTTTTCTTAAAAACATTGTTGTTGTCGGTTACCCAAATAGCAAGACAATGCTTTGGTGCATATGTTCCACCATAACTTTGTGTAGTAACGGTGAAGATCATTGCTGTATCACCGGTGGCTTTAATAGATACTACTTCGGGTTTCTGTGCCTTAACTATAAATGCACATGCAATAAACATGGATAAAAATAATAATTTTTTCATAGGCATTTATTTAAAAATATTAAATGTTGTCGGTATATTAAAACTAATTCTCAGATTTTTGGGCATAAATTTTTGTTGGGTTTCGGTAATAATCGTACCTGGAACAACTCCCACTGCATTTGAAAGGAAAATTTGAAAAACGTGGCGTGGTCCTGTGTGAATTTGGACTCCCAAAGAAACAATATGTTGTTGTGCTACTGATGATACTATCTGATTATTAAGCAAATACATGTATTCGGCAGCCCAATATATCATTCGCCCTGTTTTCACGTTTAAAGCACCTCCAAAGCTTATAATATCATTTTTGTCTTTACTGGTTGCAACCATATTTTTATGAACATGAGCTAACGCAACTTGTGCAGAAAATTTTGGAGTTATTGCCCTTGAAAACATGAGCTCATTGGTATAAAACATTCTTTGCCAAGAAGCTTGCTTATCTTCAGGATAATTTTTCTTTAATGTGCTTACTACTGCAGAAGTAAATACAGAAAGTTCAACAGGAAATTTTTCCGTTTGGCGAATTAATCGAATTTTAAAATAGCCATCGTACAATTTTTGCTGGCTGGTACTGCCTACTCCAATGGTAATATTTTTAGTTAATCCTAAATCGGCTCCAAATCGTGAGTTTGCTTGATATAATCCAAAAAGCCCATCCAATCCGGTTCCAACAACTCCCATTCTGTGAGCAAGATACAATTTCATTTCGCCCTTATGTAACACGGTTGTAGTCGGGAAATTAAATACCTGAATGGTTGGAAATACTTTTTCGATGCTTTTACTTTCGCCTTCAGCGATACTGTTATCAACAGGAATATCGTCTTGTGCAAAGACTACGTACTGAAAGCATAAGAATGCTAAATTGATATTAATTTTTTCATAATTATCCGTTTTTAAGGTACAGGATTTTTTACCCATTTACTTAATTGTTTCAACTTACAAGAATCAAGAACAACTCCCTGATGATCATTGTTTTTGACATAATCATACAATTTTGTTCCGGTTCTACCAATATAGGCAATGGTGTGCTCATAGTTGTCCAAATCGCAACCCGGAACCATGTCATTCATATGGCAGTAGGCACAATCAAAATCAAGCATCGGTTTAATTTGCTTAGCATACGTTACATATAGCGTATCGCATGCCGTAGAATCGTTGTTTTTAACTATTCCGAAATATTCTTCTTCGTTTTCGCTTTTACACGCCCAAAAACTAATTAGCAACAGCGAAATAAATGCAATTTTGTTAATCATTTTCACCATTTATTATTTATTTAAATGTGCAAATATATAGATATTTTATGAGTCATCATTGTTCAAAAACAAATTTTATTAAGTTCGCTCCCATTTTTAATGCTTCTACATGTTTTTCTTCGGGATCGTTATGTACATCGGTATCTTCCCAACCATCTCCTAAATCAGTTTCGTAAGAATAAAAGCAAACCAATCGTCCTTGGTAGATTATTCCAAATCCCTGAGGAGCTTTACCATCATGTTCATGAATTTTAGGAAGCCCTTTGGGAAAAGGAAATTTTTGATGATATATCGGATGCGAAAAAGGCAATTCGACAAAATCTGTTTCGGGAAACACTTTTTTCATTTCGCGGCGGATAAATTCATTCATGCCGTAATTATCATCGATGTGGAGAAACCCTCCTCCTATTAAATAATTTCGTACGTTTTGTACTTCTTGGGGATTAAAAAAAACATTTCCATGCCCCGTCATATGAACAAACGGATAATTAAAAATATCAGGACTTCCGACATCAACGGTTGCCGGTTCTGTGTTAATATTTGTTCCTATTTCTTTATTACAAAACTTAATAAGATTGGGTAATGAAGTTGGATTGGCATACCAATCGCCTCCCCCATTGTATTTCAACAATGCTATTTTTACTGAAGTTTGGGCAAAAATATTGCTACCTATTAATATAAAAGCTAATAAAACTACTCTCATTCAACCACCACTAATTTTGGTTTAGTTTTTCCTTGTTTTGACTCAATACAGAAAAAATATAATCCATTTAATTTATCCAATGACACTATTTCTTGTTTTTTGGTTGCATCGAGCGGTACCTCTTTAATTTCTTGTCCTACTATATTTGTAATTTTAAGTACTGCATTTGATTGTATGGAGTAATTTATACATATGTTTTGAGAAGCAGGATTTGGGTATAAATTAAATAAATCCATCGAATTAGTTGATTCTAAAGAGGGACTTGCAACGACTTGAATCAGCACGTCATCTATATAAAAACCATCGTTTTGCATGGTGTACGAATTGCCACTTAACAGTTTTATTCTAAGTTTGATGTTTTGTCCTAAGTAGTCGTTTAATAAAAAACGTTCCTGAACCCAGTTGTCTCTCATTCCATCGTAAATGGGTTGTCCCATGGTGGAACTTAAAAAAGACGGTTGTGTGTATTGTCCACATAAGGGTTGCCATGTTGAGCCATTATCTGTTGATATCTGGATTTGTACATAATCTGCAAGTGGTTCAATATCCCATTTTGTCCAGAATGATAATTCGGCATAAACGGCATTCGATAAAGAAACCGACTGATTTTGTGTTATTGTTCGGGTAGAATTCTCAGGGTAATTGCCACTTGGCGAATCGGTGATGCTTTTTGGAGATGAATGATACGTGGAAGTTGTCGTATTCCATGTTGTTGATGTCCATTGAGTCATAGCTGAGCCATTTTCGGTAAATAGCGTTAAAGGAGTTCCTTTCACAAAAGAAAAGGTGTCTGTTAGATAATATCCTTGAGATGTTTCAACTTTATATAAGTATCTTAAAATGGTTCCATCCGGAATATTTGAATCCATCAATATTTGCATTGAATCGTTTAATTGTTCCAAAAAGTTTAATCCGGTATAATTTTTCTGATTATTAGAAGCCGATAGCCCACTGCTAACAGGGATAAAAGTTAAAGTAAAATCGGTTGGGTAATCCATCCCTACATTATATAATGAATATTTTAAATATTGCTGAGTTGTCAAGAATCGTTCAGATTGATCTGTTATTTCGGCATATTTTAATGCAAATCGAGCTATATAGAGATTCATTTCCATAAACGATTTGGCAATCGTTGCGATTCTATTTGAAGCAGGATAAAAGCCATCGTTAGCATTTCCTGACTCCGGAGACCATGCCAAAATTTTGGGTTTTGTACTTTGTTCTCCGTAAAACCAATCAAATGAACCGCCATTAGCATTGTATCCAACTCCTTCGTAGGGTGTACCATAAAAGAAACCATTCATTTTTGTCATTAAATCTGAATATGCTCTAAAGGTTGAATTATCAGGAGTAGTAGCATTGGCATAACCCCATGGATACAACAAAACATTGCTATAACAATGATAGTCAATTATATATTTAAACTGCATTTGTTCAGTAAAAGCCTTTATAGCCTGCGTTTCGGGTTCAGAAAAAGCAGCCGTACCACGGTATGTTTCTGATTCAATATTGGTAGATGAACCCACATTATCGTACCCCCACATATAACCATAATTCCTGTTTAAATCAATCCCATAATTGGAGGCACCTGTTTGTCGGCAATTTTTACGATGCATACCACCACCATTAGGATTGGTCGTTTGATTTAGCTTATAACCATCGGGATTGTTGCATGGAATAAAGTACATTTCAAGGTTATCCACCAAATACTGAACTCGTGGGTCTGTTTGATAATTTTCGAGCAGATAATACATGTAGAAAAATAATTGCTGCATACCCATTGGTTCGCGTGCATGTGTCAAACCGGTGTATAAAACTTTCGGTTCGTTTTCGTTGGTAGAAGCGTTATCTGAAATTTTCACATACCAAAGTTTTCTCCCTTCAATCGAATTTGGCGACAACGCCTGCTTAACAGTAACTAATTGAGGAAAACGTTGATGCAAACTATCTAATTGCGCCATAATTTCTTCATAAGAATAATATCCACCCACCGATCCCAACGTAAAGTAATGTGGAGTAGGATATTTATCGTTTAAACAGCTTGCATTTTCTACGGTTTTTTTTTTCATGGCAAGCGAATCGGATACTTGTTTATTCCTTTTTTCGTAAAATGAGGCAACATCGGCTATTAAGACTTCTACCGAAAAGTCTTTTGATTTTATTTTATCGATATCTTGCCTTGAAAATTCTCCAATAATGTATTCGTTCTTTTTGATATATGTACCATCCAGCGCTATACCCAATTCACTTATTTGCTGAATATCGGATGGTTCTTTAATAAAAATTTTTACCTTATCGTAAACCTCTTTTTGAGCATATATACCTGTATAACTGAACATTAACAAAAACAAAATGATCGTTAAAATTCTCGTTTTCATACTTCAATAATTTGCCTAAAAATAGAAAATCTTTTACTCAAAAAGAATAACGGCTCCAATTGATTTTTTTTTTAGAATTTATTTTACATAGATTTGCGTTTTTAAAATGTAAAAAAAATGCTTAAAACTTGGATTATTTTTGTTTCACTGTTGATTGCGGGAATAAGTTTCGCTCAAGACGATTTTAAACCCTTTAATGATGATACTTCAACACAAACAACCGATGAATTTAGTGAATTCAAAGAATTTAATAACGACACGGCAGCTTCGTGTAATGGAAATTGTGCTACATGCCCCTATGCTCAATTAGAAGGGAATCAGACCGATACAATAGACTTTTCATGGGGCAGCATCATGATGATAACAATAATTGCATTAAGCCTTACCATCATAGCCGGAATTCTTGTAAGGTTTAGAAAAACGCGTAACTATAGAATGATTTTTTTACTTCTTGGCTTAGGCTTTTTTGGCTTTTATAATGGGGCTTGCCCATGCATGATAAGCAGTTTCGAGAACACCATTTTATTTATACGCAGAGTTGATGTCGATTGGACTACGATGCTATGGTTTTTAGGATTAATTCCGCTAACGTATATTTTTGGAAGAGTCTGGTGCGGTTGGGTTTGTCATATGGGAGCACTGCAAGAATTCTTATTCCATCCAAAAGCAAAAGCATGGCTTCAGAAAGAAAAAACAGCCTATTATATTAAATTTATACGGTACGTTCTTTTAATAGCCTTAGTTTTACAATTACTCATTATGGGTGAAATTTTTTGGTGTAAAATTGACCCATTTAAAGCTATTTTTAATATTAACTTGAACTATAACTACGAAATAATCAGCGGAATACTTGTTGCACTTTTATTGCTAACCTCCATTTTTTCGTATCGTCCGTTTTGTCGAACTATTTGCCCTATTGGCATTACATTGGGATGGGTATCAGCCATTCCCGGATCTTCTATTTTGGGCTATAAAAAAACAGCATGCACCAGTTGTAAAAACTGTAACGATTCGTGCGATATCAATGCTATCATGCGGCGTAAACGCACCAGTTATCTTGACAACAAAGAATGTATTGCATGTGGAAACTGTATCGATTCGTGCCAAAATTGCGGAATTCATTTCGTTCGAAAAAACAAACAACATCCTGTCATACTATTTTTGAGAAGAAGTTTCAAAATAAAATCATAAAAATAAAAAGAAGCAACCTTTTTATTAACTTTACGTCTATAAATCAAAAATATTTTTTTATGAAATGTGGTCGTTATCTTTTGATATTTATTTTAATAGGTATATTTAGTAAAACCTATGCACAAAACCAAGATCTAAAAAAATTACAACAAGCATTTGGCAATGAACGGTTCAACTACCTACAATCACATCACCCCGACTCATTGGAATATTATAAGTTTGTATGCGAAAATGGATTCAGAATAACCGATAAAAAATATGCAAAACCCGAAGAAATCAGTAAAGCTTCGTTAATATCATTACCCGAATCGTGTTTTAAAAGCGGAAAAATTGATATTTCTTCCATCAATATTTTTCTATTACCCGTAGAATTTCTTCCAAATGAAAATCATAGCTATAGTATCGAAGGAACGGATTACTTATTGATTTTACATTCAAAAGATTATTTACAACGAAAATTTTCGTCAAAACCACATTGACAATGATACTCTACACTTTATATTATTTTAGAAGAAAAGCGATTTTTTTCACAAAATTGACACGATTTTATTTAACCAATTATATATGAAAACAATTTTAATAACAACATTGTTATTTATAATTTCAATTAACCTATTTTCGCAGAACCAAATAGTAAATTTGGATGCAACAACACATAATACTTCCGGTCAATATTGCGGTTATTGGTTTTACGATAGTGGAACCAGCTCTGCAAATTATGGAAATAACCAAGATTATTGGATAACGTTACAAGGGAATGTTGCACCTAACACACACGTCAGAATAAGTTTTGCTAATTTTGATGTTGCTGCCGACGATACACTATATATTTATGATGGTCCTTCTACTGCATCACCATTACTAAGCAAACACAACAACAACTTCAACCCACTAATCAATGGAAATAGCATGGTGCAAGCATCGCTATCAAATGCAAGCGGAAGTCTTACTGTTCGATTAAAAACCAATGGGAGTAATACCGGTGCAGGATGGAATGCAACCATATTATGTGGTCAAATGTGCCAAAGCATTGTTCCGCAACTTGATTTTGCAAACTGTTCTCCCACTCCTCATTTAGAAAACGGCTTTATGTATATGGATATTTGCCAGGGCGAAACGCTAACATTCTCTGCATTGGCCAATGCAAGTGTTTTCCCTGAAAACGATATCTTGTATCATCAGGATGCATCAAACTGTGTTTTTCATTGGATTTTTGGAGATGGTCAAACAGCAGATGGACAAACGGTTACACATTCGTATGCAATAGTAGGAGGATACAATGTATTTTTATCCATTACAGATAATCATGGCTGTGTAAGTACACAACAATTTTATATTCGAGTTAGAATTGCTTCCGAACATATTGTAACAGTTAACCCTCCTTCCGATTTATGTACCGGCGATTCACTATTTATTAGTGCTACTGCCGACCCTACTTCTATAATTGTTACTACATCCAATACATCATTAACTCAAACCGAACAATATAATACCGTAACTTATATACCGGATGGTCCAAACTGCCCTCAGCAATGCTATGGAACACCCGTTACTTTCACTAATTTTCCTCCAGGATCCACTATACAAGCTGCTTCAGATATTTCTGAAATTTGCATCAACATGGAGCATTCTTTTGCCGGAGACTTATCATTCAGAATTATTTGCCCCAACGGACAAAGTGTTGTATTAGACAGTTATGATAATTCGGGAGGCTCGTATTTAGGTCAAGCTGCTGATCAAGACTGTGGTGCTTGTACTGCTAACCCGCCGGGTTGCCAACAAGGAACCGGTTGGACATATTGCTGGTCAGAAATCTATCCTACACAAGGGCTTCTTAATAATTTAGATGCAGGAACAAGCCCCATTCCTGCTACTGATCAACTGGCTCATACAAATTATATTCAACCTCAAAACCCATTAACAGGTTTAGTTGGCTGTCCTCTTAACGGGACATGGAGTATAGAAATATGCGACAATTGGGGTATTGATGATGGTTGGGTATTTTGGTGGTCGCTAACCCTACAAAATCAAGCGTTGCTATCGGGGTGGACATACAGTGTTCCGGTCGATTATGTAACTTTTCAAGGTTATAACTTTCAAAATATTACCGACACGACCGGTTATATGATTGCAGATTCTATTGGAACATTTCCTTATACAGCCACAGTTTATGACGTTTTCGGATGTTCCTATACCGGCAATTTTAACGTTTCCGTTGGCGGTGTTGTTCCTCCCATACTTGGTCCCGATACTAGTATTTGTCAGGGAAATTCCGTTACGTTAACAGCGCATGGAGGACAGTTTTATACATGGAATACAAGTCAAAGCGGAGCAACATTAACCGTAACCCCTACCCATACAACAACTTATACCGTAACTGTTACAGCCGGAAACGGATGTACATTAACCGATGATATAACAGTAAATATAATTGCACCACCCAACTCAAATGCGGGGCCTGATGATGCTGTTTGTAGCCACCAATATACGATGCAAGCAATACCAACGGTTGGTATCGGTACTTGGACAGCAAGCGGACCGGGAACCGTTAACTTCACCAACAATCATTTAGCAAATACCGGTGTAACAGTTAGTACCGATGGTTTATATACATTTGTTTGGAGTGAAAATAACAATGGTTGTACCTCAACTGACACAACTTTAATCAGGTTCACCACAATGCCAGTTGCAAATGCAGGTACTGATATCAACTTATGTCAATTGAACGCAACGTTGGAAGCTGTTGCAAGTGTAGGAAATGGAACATGGACCCAAGTTGCCGGACCCGGTATAATTAATTTTAACGATAGTACTTCAGCTACCACTTCGGTTTCTACAACTACAGAAGGAATTTACACACTTCAATGGACGGAAGATAATGGTTACGGATGTGTACAAAGCGATATGGTTACTGTTACATTATGGAATCAACCCAACGCCAATGCCGGAGTATTAGATTCAATATGTTCGCTTTCGTACTTATTACAAGCACAACCATCATATGGCATAGGAACCTGGTCGCAAATTTCGGGTCCCGGTTTTTCTCAAATTGCAAACAACCATAACCCCACAACACAGGCTACCGTATCGATGCATGGCATTTACCAATATCAATGGCTCGAAGATAACCACGGATGCACCAGTTCAGATACAGTTAAAATAATTTATAATTACACTCCAACTTCAACATTTACGATACAAAATATTAACTGCTTCTCAGATACAACTCTGGTAACCTTTACCGGAATGGTGGACAGCGCCGTAGTTTATAACTGGAATTTTGGACAAGCAAATATTATTAGCGGAAGCCAAGGCGGTCCTTATTTTATCAATTATTCCACCGATGGCTCTTTCAGTGTTTCGTTAACGGTTAGTCAACATGGATGTGTTTCGAATCCTACCACTGTACAAATAAATAATCCACCCTTACTTCAACTCAGTTTACAAAAAACGGATATATCTTGTTTTGGTGCAATGGATGGAAAAATTTTTACGGTAGTAACTGGCGGCACGCCTCCTTATTATTATCACTGGAGCAATGGCGGAGTAGCTTCGTTTATTACCAATGCATTACAAGGGAATTATACCGTTACAGTAACCGATATGCACGGTTGTACTGTAAAAGCAAGTGATTTTATTTACGAGCCCAACAAACTTTTTATCGATATACCCGATACCATTTTTATGTGCAAGGACTCTTCGGTTTCTATAACAGCTTCAGTAACAGGAGGGACGTTCCCATACTCATTGCAATGGAACACCGGTCAAACCCAACAAACCATAACCGTATCACCTCAAGTTTCTACCAATTATTATGTTACAGTAACCGACTCCAGACATTGCCAAGCATCTGACAATTTATTGGTATATATTTATCCTCCCCTTCAATTAACGTACTTTACAAGCAACGACTCAATTTGCCCGGGCGAATTGTTTAGCATTTACCCGTCTGCTTCCGGTGGAAATGGAGGACCCTATACCTATAACCTAAACCAACAACAAACGCCTATCCCGATACATCTTTACCCCAATCTCAGCCAAGATTACCAATTGATGGTAACCGACGGTTGTCATTATACGGCATCTGCCAATATACCTATTTACATATATCCAAATCCACCATTAAATCCGAGTTCGGACATCATAAGAGGTTGCGAACCCTTAACAGTCGTATTTAATGATGGAAGTCCTGACGATGGACAAACCTATATTTGGAATTTTGGTGATGGCGAAGCAGCTTATACTCAAAATCCTACACACATTTTCAAAGAAGATGGAGTATATACCATTATATTAACCGTTACTACTAAATACGGATGTAAAATAACCAACACATATCCAAACTGGATTACCGTTTATCCAAATCCTACCGGCAGATTTGAACCGAATCCGCTCCGAGCTAATATTATTAAACCATTGTTTGATTTTATCAATTATTCAACATTGGCGGATAGTGTACAATGGTATTTTGGCGATGGCGATTCATCCAATATTTACCAACCAAGTCATATGTACCCTGCCATCCCAAGTACTTACGAAGTAATGATGGTCGTCTTTTCAGATAAAGGTTGTGTTGATACAGTAAAAGGTACCGTTGTCGTTGAAGATGTTTATACATTCTATGCTCCTTCGGCATTCAGTCCGAACGATGACGGCATTAACGATGGCTTCAGGCTATTTGGAAATGGTATCGATTCTGCAACTTTTAACTTACAAGTTTTTGACCGTTGGGGAGAAGTCATTTGGACATCCGGCAACATTGAAGAAGTTTGGAATGGCAAAGTAAAGAACGGCAAAGTAGCTCCCATCGGCACTTATACATGGTTAGCCAAATTCAGAGACTTTAATGGAATTCTTCACGAAGAAAGTGGAGCAGTTACAATAATTCAATAATTTTTTTTTGCGCCATTAAACCTTTTATCATTTCTTTAATCTAACTGACAGAAACCAAAAAAAATATTGTATGAAAAAAATGAATCTTTTATTTGTAGTGTTAACCTTCTTAGGTTCAAGCCTTTTGGCACAAACAACAACTAAAACCGACGACAAAACAACAGAAACCCCTATTTGTTGCAACGGAAAAATGTGGCAAGACATTCCTGATTTAACTTCGGAGCAAAGCAAAAAGATTGAAGATTTGCAAATTGCACACTTAAAAGAAGTCAATCAAGCAAAAAATCAAGTTGCTGAAAAAAGAGCTCATCTTAGAACCCTCCAATCAGCTGAAAAAGTTGATAACGCTGCTATTAATAAAACCATTGACGAAATTACCGCTCTTCAGAACGATATCATGAAAAAAAATGAAGCTCACCGTCAAGCGGTAAGAAATTTACTGACCGATAAACAAAAAGTTGTTTTCGATGCAAAAAACTGTGGTAAAATGCATGGAAATAAAGGCAATTGCTGTGGGGGGAATGGCCATATGAATGGTAACGGTTATGGACACCAACACGGGCAAGGCAATGGATGTGGTGAACACAAAGGAGAAGGACAAGGCAAGGGATGTTGCAAACATTAATAATAATCTAAAACTAAAATTTATAAAAGCTGTCTCGTTGGGCAGCTTTTTTTGTATTTTTGAAAAAAAAACATCTCCTATGCAATCAAACGATTTTGCGTTTAAGGAAATAATGGATATCGCACCCAATCCTATTTTTATATATGCCGACCAAAAAATTATTTATGTTAACCATGAAGCCGTTAAACTTATAAACGCAGTTAAGAAAGAAGATCTTTTAGGTAAACCATTTATCGGATTTATTCATCCCGATTCGATTCAGTCTGTTACACAAAGCATGAAAGAACTCATTGAAAATAAAAAACCGATAGTAAAACTATATCAAAAAATCATCACGTTAACTAATGAAATTATTGAGGTTGAAGTTTCTGCATCCATTACAAATATTAATAATCAACAAGCAATAATAGGAATAGCGAACGATTTAACCTCCATCAAAAAACTCAATAAGCTTTTAATAGAAAAAGACGAAAAATTAACTTCCATTATTCAACAAATACCACACCTTCTGTTCTTCATTACTAAAAAAGGAATAATAAAAGAATTTTACAATGCCCATAAAATTCAACTTTATACCGAACCCGAAAAGTTTTTAAATAAAAATATAAGCGAAGTTTTGCCATATGATGTTTCGGCTAAAATTCATGAAAAAATCGAGACATTATGTATAACCAATAAAACACAAAAAGTTGAATACGAATTAACCATTGAAAATCAAACACAACATTACCAAGCTTATCTAATCCCTTATAAAGAGAACGAAATACTTGTATCCATACATGAAATGCGGGTAGATGAGTACCTTTTTAAAACACTTTTTACAGAAAGTTTTTCAATAAAATTAATAATTGACCCCACTACAGGAAATATTTTAAACGCAAACAAAGCGGCCTGCAATTTTTATGGATATACCCATGACGAAATAACCCATCTAAATATTAACCAAATCAACACCATGACCGATGAAGAAATAAAAATTGCCATTCAAGAAGCAAAAACAGGGCAACGTAATTTCTTTAGATTTAAACATCGGTTAAAAAACGGAGAAATAAAACATGTAGAAGTATATAGCAGCAAGCTAATTTTAAACAACCAAGAAGTCTTATATTCTATTGTTCACGACAAAACCGACGTTGTATTAAGTGAACAAAAATTTAAAAATCTTTTCGATAACCTAATCGAAGCCTATGCACTGAATGAAATTATAACAGACAAGAATGGCAAGCCTGTTGACTACAGATTTATCGAAATAAATGAAGCTTTTTTATCGCTAACCCATACGAATTCAAAAGAAGAAATTATCGGTAAAACCGTAAAAGAGTTATGGCCCGAAACAGAACAGTATTGGATAGAAATTTATGGTAAAGTTGCATTAGAAAATCAGCGATTAAGTTTCGAAAATTATTGGAAAGTACTCGATCGTTGGTATTTAGTAAATGCCTACTCGCCACAAAAAGGACAATTTGCTGTAAGTTTTATCGATATTACAAAGCTAAAAAAAACACAGGAACAATTACTTTTATTTGAAAAAGCAATACAAAACGTACCGGTAAGTATTGTCATTACCGATGTTTATGGCACCATTCAATATGTAAATCCATATTTCAGCCAAATAACAGGCTACTCGGTTCAAGAGGCAATTGGACAAAACCCAAAGATACTACAATCAGGGAAACACCATCAAGATTTTTACAAGCAATTGTGGGAAACAATATTATCGGGTGAGACATGGGTTGGAGAGCTATACAATAAGAAAAAAGACGGTACCTTTTATTGGGAGAGTGCACGTATTTCGCCTATATTAAATAAAGAAAGCAATGAAATAACAAATTTTGTAGCTGTTAAATTGGATGTTACAAAACAAAAACAAATGCAAGAAGACTTGTTAAGAGCAAAAGAAAAAGCTGAACAAAACGAAAAACTTAAAGCTAATTTCTTGGCTAATATGAGCCACGAAATCCGCACACCGCTGAATTCAATTATCGGATTTACAGAAATTTTAAAGCACACACCCACTACCGAAGAAGAACGCCAAAAATACCTTCACGTAATCAGCCAAAGTTCCGACCGATTGTTTAATCTAATCAATGACATATTAGAGGTTTCTAAAATTAATGCCGGTGAAATAAAAATTGAAAATAATACCATTGAAGTTGAAAAAGAATTCTCTTTACTGTATGAAAATTTTCTGTTAGAAGCCCAAGTTAAAGACTTAAAACTTTTACTTAATCCAACGTATCCTGAAAGGCTACTTATTGAAACAGACAAATCAAAATTCTTATCAATTGTTATAAACTTAGTTAAAAATGCCATAAAATATACACATAAAGGTTTTGTAGAATTTGGTTATGTATATCAGAACGAGCATATCGAAATTATAGTAAACGATACCGGTATCGGCATACCAAAAGAAAAACACGATATTATTTTCAACCGCTTTATGCAAGTCGATAATAGGGCAGACAAACCATACGAAGGAGTGGGACTTGGGCTATCTATTGTAAAAGCCTATGTAGAAATGCTTCATGGAACCATTGAATTATCATCAGAAAAAGACAAAGGTACCACCTTTAAAATAAAGCTACCCGCCAAGCAACAAAGCACCATTGAAAATCAAACTCAAGAAGAACAGGCAGTTATCGCTACACAACATCACCCCTGCGAACAAATACTTATTGTTGAAGACGACAAGGCTTCGGCAAGCTTACTTGATTATCATTTAAGCAAATACTGCAAAAAAACAATCGTAGCATACAGCGCTCTCGAAGCATTAGAAATCTTTAAAACCAAGAAATTTAAAATTGTTTTTACCGACATTAAATTACCAGATATGAATGGTTTTGAGCTAATGAAAAAAATTAAAACTGTCAACCCTTCTGTCATTGTAGTAGCTCAAAGTGGTTTTGCTATGGAGGACGATATCAAAGCAGCGTTAAGTGAGGGGTTCGATTTTTATTTAACAAAGCCCATCTCCGAAAAAGCCATTCATCAAATAATGAGCGAAATTTTAAAAATTAAGAATTAAATGGTTATGGAAATCCTCAATCATATTGGCAACACTCCACTTATCTTAGTTGAAATTGAATCTTATTCTATCTTTCTAAAAATGGAATCTTTTAATCCGGGAGGCTCCATAAAAGACAGAATAGCATTGGCCATGATTGAAAATGCTGAAAAAAACAACTTAATAAACAAAAATTCCATCATTATAGAGCCTACCAGCGGTAATACCGGTATAGGATTAGCCATGATTTGCGCCGTAAAAGGTTACAAATTAATCCTTGTAATGCCCGAAAGCATGAGCATCGAACGCCAAAAAATTGTACAATTGTATGGAGCTGAGCTCGTTTTAACTCCGGCTCAAAAAGGCATGAGAGGAGCTATCGAAAAAGCCGAATCGTTAGCCCGTGAATTGAATAACTCATATATACCTTACCAATTTGAAAATCCGGCTAATCCCGAAATACACTATAAAACTACAGGTCCTGAAATATGGCAAGCCATGCATGGGCAAATAGATGCTTTTGTTGCAGGTGTTGGCACAGGTGGAAGTATTAGTGGTATTGGCAAATATATTAAAGAACAAAAATCAAATATCCACATTGTAGCGGTAGAACCGTATGATTCACCTGTTTTATCAGGTGGAAATACATCTCTTCATAAAATTCAGGGTATTGGAGCCGGTTTTATTCCCAAAACGTTAAATACAACCATTTATAACGAAATAATGACCGTTCAAAATGAAGAAGCCTACCAAATGTCATTATTACTGGCAAAAAAAGGAATTTTATGCGGAATTTCGTCCGGAGCAAACGTTTTTGCTTCATTAAAATTAGCCAAAAGAAATCAATATCAGAACATCGTAACCATTATTTGCGATACCGGAGAACGATACTTAAATAATTTCATTGAATATACCTCGTAAAAGTATCATTATTTGTTCTGATATTCAGAAACCCAACCCGGATCTTCCATTGCATTGAGCAAATCGAGCAATGCCTGTCCATAAACATAATCGTTTATGGCACGAATGCCAAATTTTGCTAACATTTGCATTTGTCCTTCGCTGGGCATTCGAGCTTTAGCAGCCCAACCTTTTTCCTTCGTACCTTCGTAAGGAGCCTCGCCATATCGCAATTTCCATAAATCGTCTAAAATCTCAGGGCCTTCTATGCCGGCTTCTTTCATCAAATTTTTCCCTTCGGGATTTGCAATGGATTTTTGCATTCCGACCATTTGCAACAACCAGTCCTGACGCTTCATAAAAATTCTGTTAACAACCTTGCCTTCTTTATTTATTTCGATGATGGCATACGTTACAATTCCCTGAAAATTGGGTTGCAAACTGATAGCAAAATATTTTTTAGCTATGTTAGTCGAATCCTGTGAATAAAGATTTAACGATATGAAAAAGAGCACAATAGGAATAATTTTTAACATTTCTTTTTTTTTTCAAAAATAGCTCAATTTTTAATCCAAACCAATTATGCAAAAAAAATAAGTAAAAAGTAATTTGTATTAAAATAATTACTACCTTTGCCATTCTAAAATTATAAACCATAAGATTATGTATTTAACTGCAGAAAAAAAGCAAGAATTATTCGAGTCTTACGGTAAGGGTAACGTAGATACTGGTTCTGCAGAAAGCCAGATCGCATTGTTCTCGTTCCGTATTGCTCATTTAACCGAACATTTGAAAAACAATCGCAAAGATTTTTCAACCCAGCAAGCACTTGTAAAACTGGTTGGTAAACGCAGAAAATTGCTTAACTACCTAAAAAACAAGGATATTGAAAGATATCGTGCTATTGTGAGCAAGTTGAACTTAAGAAAATAAAAGGCAATTAAAAATTGCCTTTTTTATTATTTATAAACACATATAAATTAGTTATGTACAATTTAATTAAAAAAGAAATTCCTTTAAGTGACGGACGAATTATTAGCATCGAAACCGGGAAATTAGCCAAACAAGCACATGGTTCGGTTGTTGTTCGCATGAACAACACCATGCTGTTAGCAACAGTCGTTTCTGCTCCCGAAGCAAAAGAAGACGTAGATTTTATGCCACTTTCTGTTGACTATCGCGAAAAATATGCTGCTTCAGGGCGTTTCCCCGGCGGATTCTTAAAAAGAGAAGCTCGCCCTTCAGATTACGAAATCCTAATCTCACGTTTAGTGGACAGAGCTTTACGCCCTCTATTTCCGGACGATTATCATGCCGAAACATTTGTAAATGTTGACTTAATTTCATCGGATGGCGAAACCATGCCCGATTCATTAGTAGGATTAGCTGCATCTGCTGCCATTGCCGTCAGCGATGTGCCATTTAACGGACCTATATCAGAAGTTAGAGTAGCACGCATAAATGGCAAATTTATTATAAACCCTACACGCTCAGAACTCGCAAATGCCGATATAGATATGATCGTTGGTGCTACATATGATAACATTTTAATGGTTGAAGGCGAGCTCAATGAAGCTTCCGAAGAAGATATGATTGAAGCCATTCGCTTAGCACACGAAGAAATTAAAACACATTGCAAAGCACAAATGGAACTTGCAGAACAGCTTCAAGTAAAAAAACGCGAATATTGCCACGAAAAAAATGACGAAACCATAAAACAATCGTTACACGAATTTGCTTATCAAAGAATATACAACGTCCTTGAACAAGGCATTACCGATAAACATCAACGCAGTTCACTACTCGAAGCAATTAGAGAAGAATTTATCGCCACGCTGCCCGAAGAAACCAGAGAAGAGCTTACACCTATGGTAAAACGCTACTACAAAAACTTAGAAAAAGATGTAGTTCGCGAATTTTATTTAAGCAAAAACATCCGACTCGATGGTAGACAAATGAATCAAATTCGCCCTATCTGGTGCGAAGTAGATTATTTACCCATGGCTCATGGTTCGGCTATTTTCACTCGAGGCGAAACTCAATCGCTTACCACCGTTACGTTGGGAACAAAATTAGACGAACAAATGATTGACGGAGCTGTTATTCAAGGTTACGAACGCTTTATTTTACACTACAACTTCCCACCTTTTTCCACCGGCGAAGCACGCCCATATAGAGGCGTAGGTCGTAGAGAAGTTGGACATGGCAACTTAGCCCATCGTGCTTTAAAGCGAATGATACCAACTGAACCGGAAATAAATCCATATACCATTCGAGTTGTTTCGGATATTTTAGAATCAAACGGTTCATCTTCTATGGCTACTGTTTGCGCAGGAACACTTGCACTTATGGATGCCGGTATTAAAATCAAAAAACCGGTTTCGGGCATTGCTATGGGTATGATATCCGACGAAAAAACAGGTCGTTATGTCATTTTATCTGATATACTTGGCGACGAAGACCACTTAGGCGACATGGATTTTAAAGTATGCGGTACCAAAGACGGAATAACTGCTACGCAAATGGATATAAAAGTGAACGGTTTATCGTACGAAGTTTTGGGCAAAGCATTGGCTCAAGCAAAAGAAGGACGTTTACATATTTTAGGAAAAATATTAGAAACCATGCCCGAAGCTCGTCCCGATTTCAAACCTCATGCACCAAGAATTGTTCGCATGATCATTCCTAAAGATCAAATTGGAGCTGTAATTGGTCCCGGCGGAAAAGTTATTCAAGAAATGCAGGCTCTTACCAATACCGTTATTGTTATTGAAGAAGTTGAAAATAAAGGAGTGGTTGAAATTAGTGGAAACAATGCCGAATCAATCGAAGCAGCCATTAAACGCATCAAAGGAATTACAGGCATGTTAGAAGTAGGAGAAGTATTCGATGCTGTTGTAAAATCGATTCAGGATTACGGTGCCTTTGTAGAACTATTCCCCGGTAAAGAAGGATTGTTGCATATATCCGAAATCGAATGGTCGAGGTTGAAAAAAGTAGACGATGTGCTGCATGTCGGACAAAAAATTCAAGTCAAATTAATAGGATTTGACGACAGAGGTAAACTGAAACTTAGTCGAAAAGTTCTGCTCCCTAAACCGGAAAATCAACAACAATAAGATTATAAAAAGAAGGAGGCTGTCTCGAAATGAAGACAGCTTTTTTTATCTAATAACTAAGGGCCATATTCTGAGCGAAGTTAAAAAACGACTACGATTTTATAACCCTTTCGAATCATCCTCATTTTTCAAGCAACTATTCAGAAAAAAAACTCGTCTAATCATATAGATTTTTAAAAGAGATTCATTACATTTACAGCAATAAAAACATCCATGCATATGAAAAAAGTTTTTACCTTAGTTTTTGCCTTTTTCTTTATAATTGAGCTTTTTGCTCAAGAACAACCACAACGCAGAAGGAAATGCGCTACGGACGAAATTCATCAACAACTCATTCAGTCGGATCCAACATATTTAGAGCGGTACAATAAACTTCAGGAGTTTACCGCAAAATTTGTTGCCGAACACCCTAATGGCTATTCTCCAAAGGCGGTAGTTACTGTTCCCATTGTCGTTCATATTGTGCTTTCTCCTACTCAACATGCTCAATTCCCCGATTCAAGAATAACAGAGCAAATACAAGTTTTAAATCAAGACTATGGCGGACTAAATCCCCATTCCATGGGACCTTTTGCTTCAAACCTAAAAGCCAATACCGAACTTCAATTTTGTTTGGCTCAAGTCGATCCGAATGGAAATCCCACTACGGGTATTGAACGCAGAGATTATTCCGGACCACAATGGGGAACAAATAGTGGTGTTAAACATTATGCCCAGGGAGGTTTAGATGCATGGGACCCCAATCGATATTTAAACCTTTGGGTGTGTGATTTAGGAAACGGATTGTGCGGATATGCCCTATACCCTACTCCACCACTTAGCAACGAATTTGGCTTAGTTAACCATTGGGAATATACCGGCGTAACAGGTGCAGCAGCACCCTACGATTTAGGAGGAACCGGAACCCATGAAATCGGTCACTGCTTCAATCTTATTCACATTTGGGGTGACCAAAGTGGATGTAGCCCCGATGACCAATGTGCAGACACCCCTCCGCAAGATGTAGAAACCTATGGAAATCCAACTGCTCCTGTAACGGACGCTTGTTCACCCAATGCTCCCGGTATTATGTTCATGAATTTTATGGATTATGTTGACGACATTGCCTATGCTAACTTCACCCCCGACCAAAAAACCAGAATACAAGCATGTTTTGCTCCCGGTGGCCCATTGGAACAACTTGGCCAATCAACAGCATGTACCATGAGCTCTCCCGACACCATTCATGTTGACTTTTCCGGCACTCCATTATCTATTCCGGTAGGTGGCACTGTTGATTTTACTGACCTTTCTACCGGTTCGCCGACAACATGGGAATGGACGTTTACAGGTGGCACTCCGGCTACCTCTACAATACAAAACCCAACCGGTATTCAATACAATGCAGTTGGTTTATATGCAGTTAAATTAAAAGCAACCAACACGATCTCATCGGATAGCTTAACCAAGCAAAATTATGTTGAAGTTTATGACCCCAATGCTGTTCATGCTGATTTTTCTGCTACGCCCACGTCAATATTAGTTGGAGGCACCGTTCAATTTACAGATTTAAGCTCTAACTCACCCACAACATGGTCGTGGAGCTTCCCCGGTGGAACACCTACCAGCTCTACTTCTCAAAACCCATCTGTAACATATAATACTCCTGGTGTTTATAATGTAACATTAACCGCCTCAAACGGGAATACATCCGATAGCGAAATAAAATCAAATTATATTACTGTAATTGATTCAAGCGACGCCCCACATGCTGATTTTATTGCAGACTACACCGATATCCCAGCCGGAAACAGCATCAATTTCACAAATCTTTCAACCGGATTTTATGATTCATTGGTATGGATATTTGAAGGAGCTGTTCCCTACACTTCCACAAACCAAAACCCAACAGGAGTTACTTATGATTCAATTGCCTGCTACGATGTAACATTAATTTTGTACAGCTTCCTCGGTAATGACACGTTAGTTAAACACGATTATATTTGCGTTTTCGATCCCTCGAATGTTGACTCTGTTCATGCTAACTTCCATGCCATTACAACACGTTTAGTCGTACAAGGTGGAAATGTAAGCTTTGAAGATTTATCAACCGGACCTATTACATCATGGAACTGGTATTTTGAAGGTGGAACTCCGGCAACTTCAACCGTTCAAAATCCGGCAAACATTACCTACAGTTCACCCGGCATATATGATGTAAGACTTGTAGTAAGCAATGGCAGCTTTAGCGACACACTTACAAAAACCGACTATATTGTAGTAACGACCGAAGTATGGCCGGATCCAAATGGCTTCTGCGATACAACTTCTAACATAAAACAAGGTGAACATCCATTAGTATTTATTCATCTTGCTCCCAATAAATGGGGTTATATTCCCGGACATAATCAATTGGGATACAAATACTATGCAGACAAACAAGTCAATTATACCTATACAAACGTAAGCGGATTATTAGTTCCGGTAGTAAAAGCATACGGTGCTGCACCCAATAATAAAGTTCGCTTCACTGTTTGGGAGGTTGATTCGTTAACAGGAAAACCAGGCAATATACTTGGATACAAAGATGAGATCATTAATAACTTTGGTCCTCCATTTTATAAATCAGTTCATTTTAACACGCCCATCAACGTTAATGGAAAATTCTTTGTAGGGTATCAGCTTTGGTACAATACTCCGGTAGACACGTTTGTAGTTTACATGGCTCCCAATAGAGGAATCAATGGACTAAATACGTTATATATGGCAAAAACTCCTACCGATTGGAAAACTCCTACTCAATTTTTTAATGACACCTTAGTATATAACACTTCTTTGGCTATGCAGGTAATCGGATGTCTTGTAGGCATTGACGAACTCGATTTACAACAACATATGGTACTATACCCCAATCCTGCATATAACAACCTTACCCTTGAAGTGGTTGATGTGGATGTGAATACAGCTCAATTTGAAATTTACGATTTGATGGGCAGAAAACTAGAAATTGAAGCGAAAAACACATTTGGCAATAGTCAATTCCAATTTGATGTTAGTGGTCTAAAACAAGGAATTTATATTTTACGTTCCAAAATAAATGGCTTGACCATTAACCAACGATTTACAAAACTATAAAATTAAAGAGGGCTCAGATGAGCCCTCTTTTTTAAAATAATAAAAGCCGCTCAATGAGCGGCTTTTATTATGCTTGTTTTCCAAGTTTCAATATTACTGAGCTGGTTGAGTAGCAGTTGTATCCATTGTAGCGTTTAATGAATCAACTTGAGTGTTTAAATCTTGAACTGCTTGATCTAAAGCTTGGTTCAAAGAATCTAAAGCTGATTGTTGTTCGTCTTTGTTACCACCACATGATGCTAATGCAAACATCGAAACTACGAAAATACCGAAAATAGCTTTTTTCATTTTTTTAAATTTTAAGTTAAACAATTTATTCGCTCATTTATATATTAAAAAATGAAAAGGTAACCCAACTCATCAAAATTTTTTTTTAAATTAAAGATGGGTTACTTTTGTATTCATTTTTACATTAATTATAGTCAATGAAAAACAAACTTTCACTAGACGAAAGCACTATAATACAAGGAATTAAGAATAATAATACCATGGCCATTACCTATGCCTATAAAAAATATTATCCTTCGGTTGCCAATTACATCAGACTTAATGGCGGCAACGACGACGATGCCAAGGATATATTTCAAGAAGCAATGATGGTGCTTTTTCACAACACACAGAAAGAGCATTTTCAATTATCATGTCAATTAAACACCTATCTGTACTCAATTGCACGCAATTTATGGCTAACAGAACTCAGACGTCAAAATAAAAACACTCCCGAAATTGAGGATTTTGACCAATTATTAAGTGAAGATGAATTATTGATGGAAGAAGCCGAAGAAAAAGTAAAAGCACAACGCAACTTAAAACTTAGCTTGGAAACACTCGGCGAACCTTGTAAAACAATTTTAACAGCATTTTATATCGAACAATTATCCATGCAAGAAATTGCAGAAAAAATGGGGTACACAAATTCAGAAAATGCTAAAAATCAAAAATATAAATGTTTATTGCGATTAAAAAAAATTTACCAAAAACTCTAGTTTATGAATCACATCCACTTATTTGAACTTAGCGAAAAAAAGGTAAACGGAACCATAACTCAAGAGGAGTTAGATTATTTGAATAAAATATTTATTGAAAATCCTGATTTAGAAGCTGATTTTTACAACAATATCAAATTGATAACCGAGCTTAACGAACATGCAAAATACAACATGTTTTTCAAAAACTTAAAAAAAGCCGAAAATACACACGATGCTCTTATTAAAATCAATAAACTTTCGAAAACAATTGCATTCAGAAGATTTCTTCAATACAGCTCTGCAGCAGCTGTTAGCATCATAGCTGTTTTAAGTACACTTTATTTCACAGGCTGGTTTTCGTACCACCATCAAATTAATACGTATAAACAGCTTTCAAATAGCATTACCACTATTTCAAAAAATCAAAAATCGCTTTGGACTACCCTATTCAACAATAATGAAATTACATATTTAAGAGGTACTGCTTTTGCCATATCCAACTTAGGATACTTGGTTACCAGTTATCACCTTGTATCGGACAATGACTCAGTGCTTGTAACCAATGCAACCGACAGTTCATTAAAATTTCATGCAAAAATTATTTTGACCGATCCTGAACAAGATATTGCCGTTTTAAAAATTTCCGATTCATCCTTTTCAAGTATAAGCAATATACCCTATTCCATTAACTATAACTACACCACTGAGCTTGGTAATTATGTTTATAGTTTAGGTTTTAGCAAAAATTCAATCGTTTTTGGCGAAGGTAGCATTAGCTCATTTACGGGATATAACGAAGACACCAACAGTTTCCAATTATCCATACCCACCAACCCGGGTAATAGTGGCAGCCCGGTATTTAATCAATACGGCGAAGTGGTGGGAATTATATGCGGTAAGAATTTTGAAAAAGAAGGCAGTTCGTTTGCCGTAAAATCTGAAGTATTAAAATCAATCGTCGATAGTATTAAATCCATTGACGAAAAAGCATTTAAAACAAAAAGCTCCAATACTATTAAATATCTTCCAAAAAATAAGCAAGTGTCAAAAATCACCCCTTATATTTTCAAAATTGAGATTTATTAATCTGATTTTTCTGCCATTCATTTTCTAAAACTCTATTAGTTCAACATATCTATTTTTTTTGCTGTTGGATTAATTTGCCCGGGTTAAAAAAAATTTCCCCTTTTTTTGTACAATCAACAAGAATTCCCTAATTTTGTTAAAAACTAAAATTAAAAAGCTATGGCACAAAAAGTATTAGACGTAATTAAACCCGGTGTTGTTTGGGGAAAAGATTTAATGGAACTGTTTCGCATTGCAAAAGAAAATGGATTTGCAATACCGGCCGTTAATGTTGTAGGAACAAACTCCGTAAATGCAGTAATTGAAGCTGCAAAAGTTGTAAATTCACCGGTAATGGTTCAATTTTCTAATGGAGGAGGTCAATTTTATGCAGGTAAAGGATTACCTAACGAAAAACAAGAAGCCTCAATAGCCGGTTGTATTTCAGGTGCCATTCATATACATCATGTAGCTGAAATGTATGGCGTACCTGTTATTGTACATACAGACCATGCCGCAAAAAAACTATTGCCTTGGATTGATGGCTTATTAGATGCCGGCGAAAAACATTTCAAACAATACGGAAAACCTTTATTCAGCTCTCATATGCTTGATTTGAGCGAAGAACCCCTTAAAGAAAATATTGAAATTTGTAAAAAATACCTCGAACGCATGTCTAAAATTGGCATGGTGCTCGAAATAGAATTAGGTGTTACCGGAGGCGAAGAAGATGGTGTGGATAACACCGGTGTGGATAATTCTCGCTTATATACGCAGCCCGAAGACGTAGCCTATGCATACGAAGAATTGGGCAAAATCAGCAATCAATTTACCATTGCAGCTTCATTTGGAAACGTTCATGGTGTTTACAAACCCGGAAACGTTAAACTTCAACCTATTATCTTAAAAAATTCTCAAGATTTCATACAAAAGAAATACAACACAAGTGCTAAGCCGGTTAGCTTTGTATTTCATGGTGGCTCGGGCAGCAGTCGCGAAGAAATCCGCGAAGCCGTATCATATGGTGTAGTAAAAATGAATATTGATACCGATACTCAATGGGCATTTTGGGATGGCGTTCATCAATATTACAATAAGAAAAAAGATTACCTGCAAGGGCAAATCGGAAACCCCGAAGGCGATGATAAACCCAATAAAAAATACTATGACCCTCGCGCATGGTTACGCGAAGGCGAAAAGGCAATTATTGAACGCTTAAAAATTGCTTTTGAAGATTTAAACTGCTTAAATAGGAACTAAAACATATAAAATGGCTTCTAAAGAAAAATGGGGAACGCGGGTAGGATTGGTACTAGCCATGGCAGGTAATGCCGTTGGATTGGGCAACTTCCTGCGTTTCCCTGTACAAGCGGTACAAAATGGCGGAGGTGCCTTTATGATTCCCTATTTTGTATCATTTCTGCTTTTGGGCATCCCTCTCCTGTGGGTGGAATGGTCGATTGGTAAATACGGAGGTATTTTTGGAAAACACAGCACACCATTTATGTTTCATCAAATGAATAAAAAATGGCTTTGGAAATATGTGGGTGTTTTTGGTATTTTTACAAACCTCGCTATTGCGTCATATTACTCGTACATCGAAAGCTGGACCATTGCTTATGTGTATCACAGTATTGTCGGCACATTCTCGTCCATGAATCAACACGAGGTAGCGGGTTTCTTTTCCAACTACCTTAATGTTTCGTCTGCAACTACGGGAATTCCCTACGAATCCATTGTTTTTTTCTTAATCTGCCTTAGCATTAATATTTGGATACTTAGCAAAGGACTTAGCGGCGGAATCGAAAAAGCATCCAAAATAGGTATTCCGCTGCTTATCATATTTGGTATTTTCTTAGCCATTAAGGCATTAACTTTAAAAGCCGGACACGAAGGAGCTATAAATGACGGATTAGCCGGACTTAATTTTTTATGGACACCCCACTTTGATTCTTTGGCCAATCCGAAAGTCTGGCTTGCTGCTGCAGGGCAAATTTTCTTTACCCTTTCGGTTGGTATGGGCTCTATTCAATGCTATGCTTCATACTTACGCGAAAAAGACGATGTGGCATTAAATGGTATGGCTGCCGGATGGACCAATGAATTTATCGAAGTTATAATCGGCAGTTCCATCATTATTCCTATTGCAATTGGATATTTTGGCGTTGATAAAGTAGTGGACTTAGTACAATTAGGTGGGCTGGGACTTGGATTTAAAACCATGCCGTATTTATTCTCGCAATGGGGACCAGTTTTAGCTGCTATAGCCGGAGCGGCTTTCTTTGGTCTGTTGTTTTTTGCCGGTATTACTTCAACACTTGCCATGGGACAGCCTGTGATGGCATTTTTGCAGGACGAATTTTCGTGGACCCGAAAAAAATCGGCCTTGGCCTTTGGATTTGCCATTTTAATCTTAGCCCTTCCAACCATCTTTTTCTTTGAATACGGTGTTTTTGATGAATACGACTATTGGGCAGGAACAGTAACGCTGGTTGTATTTGCCATGCTCGAGGTTATTCTGTTCAGTTGGGTATTTGGGATGGGAAAAGGATGGAAAATACTGACAACCGGTGCCGAAATAAAAATACCCTCCATTTATAAGTTTGTCATGAAATATATTACTCCGGTAATTTTAATCCTTGTTTTTTTAGGTGCGCTGGTACGACCGGAAAAAGATGATTGGTCCACTCTTTTTTCAACAAAATACGCCCTGCACGAAGAGTCAATACTTGGTAAAATATTAAATAAGAGCATAAAATATAACAAAGAGTATATTGCCGACACGTATTATGCCGAATGGGATGGCACCATAACTAATGTTAGCAATAAATCCATTATTGTTACTGATTTACAAGGGAATCAACATCCTATTGAACTATCTGATAAAGATAAACCAATTGTTCAGGTAAACCAGCAAATAAAAGCCGGTGATGCATTATACAGCGGTTTTATAGTGAATCATATACTATGGATTACCCTATCGAGGTTATTGCTGGTATCAGTTTTTATTCTCATAGCGTGGTTGGTGCGAAAAGCCTATATAAAACAAAAACATGCTTTATTATGAATGGAACGGCACTCATTTTTATGTTGATTTCAGAAGGGATAATAGCTTTTGTTACTATTTATTTCTTTATGAAAGTATTACGTTCAAAAAAGGGATTTAATCAGGAAGACGAATCAAAAAATGATTAATTGGAAAGATTATTTTCAATTTACACGTAAAGAACGTAATGGAATTATTTTTTTAATAGCGGTCATTGTTTTTGTTTGGATTGCTTATTTTATTATTGATTCTTTTTTTAAACCGAATGCTATCGACTACAGCCATTTTGAAAAACAGGTTGATCTATTTTATAATTCGATTAAAACCGACTCTATAATCGAAAATAAAGATTCTACTAATATTAACTTTACGAATAAAGACAGTTGCATCGTTGACATAAATGCACCAACGTTGAATTTTCTGCTTTGTATTGGACTGAATGAACATTTATCAAAAACATGGATAAACTACATTAACAAAGGAGGCTCGTTTCATAAAATTGAAGATGTAAAAAAACTTTGGGGTATGAACGACAGCATCTTCAATAGCATTTTGCCATATTTAACAATTACAGTGCACGAAAATAAATTTGAGTACAACACATATCCTAAAGAAACAAAAAGAAATTATACTAAACCCGAAAAAAAGATTGAAATGGTAGAATTAAACACAGCCGATACCGCTCAATTAGACGCTTTACCGGGAATTGGGAGTTCGTTTGCTTCGCGGATAGTAAAATACAGAAACCGTTTGGGCGGCTTTTACGACAAAGAGCAACTCAAAGAAATTTATGGTTTAAATCAAGAATTGTACGAAAAAATAAGTCCATACATTTATGTTGATGTTTTTGAAGTGAAAAAAGTAAACATCAATACAAGCGATTATTCAACGCTTATACAAAACCCCTATTTTACGAAAGAAGCAGTAAAAGCAATACTGCAATACAGAAAGAAATCCGGAAAATTTAATAATGCCAATGACCTCATGATTCATCAAATCATATCCCAAGAAGAATGGGCAAAATTAAAATGGTACGTGGAATTTTAATCTAATACATCATAATATATTAATCGCTTTAAACATATGTGCTGATTTTACTACTATCCGATTAAATTTAAACGTCCTTTGTCTTTTTTAATTTTTTTTACCACAGAGAAATAAAATACTCTGTGGTTTATCGTTTTTTCTTCATTGTATATTGCAAATTATACAATGTATTTATAATCAGCAATGTATGTTTTTATTAACATACTTTTTTATTTTTTTTCGGACATAAATGTATTTTTTATTAAAAAAAAACATTTATCTCTTGATTATTGTTAAAATTTGTTTTATTTTTGGTTGATTGATTTCCTGAACGTCTTTTCAAGCAATCAATACAACATGATTTTAGCTTACAAAAACTGTAAGTGAAAGGGCGGAGCTATAAAAAAAGGTAAAAGTGAAAAGGTAAAAATTTAGAAGGTTGAAGTCAGAATACAGTAGCCTGTAGTAAATTTTAAATTATAATTTTAATAGTTGAACTTTTAATTAACCTCCCCATCTTCATCCATGAAAACCATTACGCTCCATATCGAACAACATCGTAACGAGAAAGTTGTCTGCTTTGTTTTTGAAATAGATTTTCAACTTATCGATATACTTAAAACCAAGTTAAATGCACGATGGAGCGCTACAAAAAAAATGTGGTATATATCATATTCTAAATTTAATTTGAATCAAACACTTGAAATGTTTAAAAATATTGCTGAGATTGATATTAAAAGTATTTCTAACACGGCATCAGAAAATGCAGCACAAATAGAAACACATCTGACAGATGATACTCAACAAGAAATTGAAGCATTTCAAAAGTGGCTAAAATTTAAACGATACAGTCCAAACACCATCAAAACATATAGCGATTCCTTATTTATTTTTCTTAATTTTTTTAAACAAAAGAACATTTCGAGTTTAAACAATCACGATGTCGTACTTTTTGTAAACGAACACATTCTTAAACAAAAGCTCAGTTTTTCGTATCAAAATCAAATAATCAACGCCATTAAATTATACTTCAGAGAAATACGCAAAAGCAAAATAGAAGTCGATACGTTGCAGCGACCCCGTCGCGAACACAAGCTGCCCAATGTGTTGAGCAAAGAAGAAGTAAAAGCCATACTCGAAGCTCCAACAAACATAAAACATCGCACCATGCTAAGCCTGATATATGCCTGCGGGCTTCGTCGCAGCGAACTTTTGAATTTGAAAATTGGTGATGTGGACTCTAAACGCCACATGTTGATAATACGCAATTCAAAAGGCTACAAAGACAGGCACGTACCTATTTCTGATAAAACCATCGAAATGCTTCGCGAATACTACAAAACGTACAGACCCAAAATATGGTTGTTTGAAGGTCAGTATAAAGGGGAACCATATTCTGAAAGAAGTTTAGAACAAGTATTAAAATCTGCCTTAAAGAAATCAAATATTCATAAACCCGTCACTTTGCATTGGTTACGCCATTCTTATGCGACTCATTTATTAGAAGCCGGAACAGACTTAAGGTATATACAAGAACTACTTGGACATAAAAGCAGCAAAACAACAGAAATTTATACTCATGTTTCGCAAAATAGTTTACAAAAAATTAAATCGCCATTTGATGATTTGTAAAATTTGTTTTATATTTGACCATAAAAATATACCGCTACTTTATAGCGCCAATACATCCAAAATTGGAAATAAGACGCAATAGAGTAGCGCATATAAACGAGTTGTGTGCTATGTTAGGGAAACGGCATTTTAACAATATATTTCACTTTTAAATG